>Ga0209062_1000126_pt1 | contig 284909 bp, 275 predicted proteins | sample Coa_R2_2_FD_187158 | JGI IMG/M metagenome (GOLD analysis project Ga0209062, IMG submission 187158) | Surface soil microbial communities from Centralia Pennsylvania, which are recovering from an underground coalmine fire - Coalmine... | ecosystem: Environmental > Terrestrial > Soil >... | reverse complement strand
GCGTCCGGCAGGCACTCTGACGGCGAAGGGGATTGGCAATGGCATTCCGCGTCCAGCAGGCACTCTGACGGCGAAGGGGATTGGCAATGGCATTCCGCGTCCAGCAGGTACTGTGGCGTAAGAGACATGGAAGAAGAATCCATCTTCATAAGAAATAGTTTCTTCACATCGTTTAATTACGCGTAGTATGTCAGTTGTATGCAACTGACGTTGTTAGCTCGACTTTTATGGGCAACAACTTTTTGTGCGCAAGCTGCCCTCTTGCTCGTGTTATTGATGCGCGAGAGGTGGAGGGTTTTTCGTTTTTTTACAGCTTGGATCGCATTTCAAGTAGTTGATAATATTGTCTTTTTCTATCTTGTCTATAATCATTCCACCGCTGGCCTATATAAGACCATCTATTGGAGTGCAGAGGTCATAGATCTCGCGTTGCAGGTGTGTGTCGTCCTTGAGATGGCGCGCATTGTGCTTAAACCTACCGGCACCTGGGTTCGAGATGCTTTAAAGAATTTTTTGCTTCTCGGACTGGCAGGCGTTCTGATTGCCGCTGTTCTTTCTTACGTAGCAAAACCACATAGCGCAAATTCTCTTAATGCATGGATCGAGCGGGGCAGCCTGTTTTCTGCCATGCTTTCCCTTGAGCTTTTTGTTGCGATGGGAGCAGCCTCGACGAATTTGGGATTGGTTTGGCGAAACCATGTCATGGGGCTGGCGGTGGGATGGTCCGTCTGGGCCATTGTGGATTTCTTTGTGGAGGGTGCTTATAGCTATTTAGGCCCAAATTGGCATGGAATTGACCTCGACCAGGTCCGGATCATATCTCTTCAGTTGGTTACCATATATTGGGCCATTATTTTCTGGCTTCCGGAGCCGGAAGAGCGTATACTTTCTCCTGAAATGCGAAGGTACCTCGCTGCGCTGCATCAGGATGTACAATTAAACGCAAGCAGAACCGGCAGTTTAAATCATCGTTGAGCTGACACATGTGGATATTGACCTTCTTAGGTTTTGGGATGGCCTGTACTGTCTGGGTACTGTTTATCCAGACGCGCGCCCGTAAATTACGTTCTGGCAACTGGGACGACCTTGTCGCCCAGATCCAGCCTATGCATATGCGCGGGCTGGAGATTGTTGCTCTGGATCACCTCAATCCTGGCCGGGACCAGTTGAAGCTGGAGCCAGCCGAAATATGGGCGTTGGTTGGCGGTACCGAAGGTCTGCGGCGTATGGAAGTGAATGCCGACCTGATGGTTTCTCTGGCTGCTTATGTTCGCCGCTGGAACTATGAGGAGGCGGTCATCGTAGCGGAGCGCATTCGCCACGATGCGGTACAGCTGAAGCAGGCCTTGCGCAAGCTTCGCCGAGCTTCTCTGTCGGCCAGCAATCAGATCAAGGCACCTTTCTATATCCACCAGGCGGCAGCGGCTTACTACCTGATGACAAAGCGCCTGATAAACCTTTACAAGGCCAATCAATACATGCTCTATCCGCGACTGGCTGAAGTTCTGTAATTCCCGTTTTTTCTTATCAGACGAGAGCCCGCCAGCTTTGGCGGGCTTTTTGCTTGGCATCTGTGGAGTTTTTTCGGAGAATGATTTTCGAATTGCCTCGTCTTTACCCGATTTTCGACGCATCTTTTCTCCCAAGGGAAGATCGCCAGGAATTTCTGAGACAGATGATCACGGAACTGGCAGAGGCAGGCGTTTCTCTGCTGCAGTACCGGAACAAGCGGGGAACGGAAGCGGAGATATTGTCAGACGCTGCTGTGATGCGGCAAGCTGCCGGGAACCGGATCAAGCTCATCATGAACGATCGTCCTGATCTGGCTGTCCGCTCTGATTTTGATGGTGCCCATGTGGGGCAGGAGGATGTGTCTCCTGAGGAGGCGCGAAGAGTTCTGGGCGACGACCGGATTCTTGGAATTTCCACGCACAATCGCGCACAGGTGGAGCTTGCAGATCAGCAGCCTGTGGACTATATCGCGACAGGCCCTGTCTTTGCTACTTCTTCCAAGGCGAATCCTGATCCGGTCATCGGGATCGAGGGCGTGCGGGAGACGCGCTCGCTTACGTCGAAGACACTGGTGGCCATTGGGGGGATTACTGTGGAAAATGCTCATGGTGTGCTTAAAGCTGGCGCGGACGCAGTTGCCGTGATTTCAGCTCTGTTTGCTCCTGGGAGGCGGGCTGGAGAAGCGGCGCGAGAGTTTTTAGAGACATTGAGATCGCGTCAGAAACTGACGCCTCCAAAAAAATTATTGCGCTGCTAACGAACGCATTCCATTGAATTTGCATCTTGTCTGGTATAAGCATCGAACTTAAAACCGGAACGTGCATGGCAAAACCAAAGGACGGAAGAAAGCGCGTCGTCATTGAGCACGTCTCGCCAGAACTGGACGGCGGCAGATTTCCTGTAAAGCGCATTGTTGGTGACACGGTCATGGTTGAAGCCGATGTCTTTGCCGATGGGCACGACCACGTCGCGTGCCGGGTCCTCTATCGCTTTGAAGATGAGAGCAGCTGGTCCAGCGTAAAGATGGAAACGTTGGGGAACGATCGCTGGCACGCTTCATTCCAGGTAACGAAAATGGGGCGCTATTTCTTTTCGATTGCCGGGCGCATCGATCACTTTGATACATGGCGGAGCGATCTGGTGAAGCGCCTTGAAGCTGGTCAGGATGTAGCACTGGAACTCCAGACCGGAGCGCTCATGCTGGAGGAGGCGGCCGACCGTGCGTCCGGAAATGACGCCGCTCAACTAAAGCAACGTGCGCACGTTCTGAAAACGAAGAGTGGCAGCGAAGAGGCGCAACGGCTTGCGCTCGACCCAGCACTGGCTGCGATGATGGAGGCGTATGCGGACACTTCTCTTGAAACCATCTATGAGCGGGAACTGAACATTGTTGTAGACCGCGAACGGGCGCGGTTCTCAAGCTGGTATGAGTTGTTCCCGCGTTCGTGCTCACCTGTTGCCGGGAAGCATGGTACGTTCGCGGACGTGGAGGGCCGGCTCGATTATGTGTCGCGACTCGGGTTCGATGTTTTGTACCTGCCGCCGATCCATCCCATTGGCGTGAGTTTTCGGAAAGGCAAGAACAACACCACCACCGCGCAGCCGGGGGATGTGGGGAGCCCGTGGGCGATTGGCGCAAAAGAAGGCGGGCATACGGCGATCCATCCAGAGCTGGGGACGCTGGAGGATTTTCGTCATCTTGTAAACAGGGCAAGAGAGCGCGGACTGGAGATTGCGCTTGATATTGCGTTTCAGTGTTCGCCGGACCACCCATGGGTCAAGGAACATCCTGAATGGTTTCGCAAACGGGCTGACGGGTCTGTTCAGTATGCGGAGAATCCGCCCAAGAAATACCAGGATATTTATCCGCTGAATTTTGAAAGTGAAGACTGGCAGGGGCTATGGGACGGGCTGAAGGACGTTTTCCTGTTCTGGATTGAGCAGGGAGTACGCATTTTTCGCGTGGACAATCCACATACGAAAGCATTTGCTTTTTGGGAGTGGGTGATCGGCGAGATCAAGCGCGAGCACCGCGACGTGATTTTTCTTTCAGAAGCATTTACGCGGCCGCGTGTGATGGAGCGGCTGGCGAAGCTGGGATTTTCGCAATCGTATACGTACTTTACGTGGCGCAATACGAAGGAAGAGCTGACGGAATATTTCCGGCAACTGACGCAGTCGGAATCACGCGAGTTTCTTCGTGCGAACCTGTGGCCCAATACGCCGGACATTCTCCCGGAGTTACTGCAAACTGGCGGGAAAGCAGCGTTTATGGCACGGCTGGTGCTGGCTGCCACACTGGGCACAAATTATGGCATTTATGGGCCAGCGTATGAGTTGCTGGAGCATGTTCCCATCAAGGCAGGAAGCGAAGAATACCTGAATTCGGAAAAGTATGAGCTGCGCCAGTGGGACCTGAAGAGTCCTGACAGTATTGCGCCGCTAATTGAAAAAGTAAACCAGGCGAGGCGGCAGAATTCAGCATTGCATACCAGCCACAAGCTGATTTTTCATGAGACGGACAATCCGCATCTGATTTGCTATAGCAAACAGAGCGTGGATGGCACGAATACGGTGTTGGTTGCAGTGAATCTTGATCCATATTACGTTCAAGCCGGATGGGTGACGCTGAACATGGCAGAGCTTGGCCTGGAACTCCATGAGCCATTTCAGGTCCAGGATGAGCTCACAGGGCAACGCTACCTGTGGGAGGGCGCACGCAACTACATTGAACTGTCGCCTCATGCTGTGCCTGCGCACATCTTTCGCATTCAGCGGCATGTGCGATCTGAGAAGGACTTTGATTATTACTTATAGACAAAAATGAGCACGCCAACAGTCCAGCAAGCAAGAACGAAACGCTTAGGAAGCGCCACGGATCCGCTCTGGTACAAAGACGCGATCATCTACGAATTGCATGTGCGCGCCTTTCAGGACAGCAATAACGACGGGATCGGTGATTTTCCCGGTTTGATCGAGAAGCTGGATTACCTGCAGGATCTAGGCGTGACATGCCTGTGGCTTTTGCCGTTCTTTCCGTCTCCTCTTCGCGATGATGGCTATGACATTTCCGACTATCTGACCGTACATCCAAACTACGGAACGCTGGATGATTTCAAGCGCTTTCTGCAGGAGACGCATGATCGCGGGATGCAGGTGATGATTGAGCTGGTCATCAATCACACATCTGACCAGCATCCCTGGTTCCAGCGCGCACGTCGTGCTCCGGCCGGCTCGCCAGAGCGCGATTTTTACGTCTGGAGTGACACGGACCAGAAATATAAAGAGGCCCGCATCATCTTTACAGATACGGAAAAATCAAACTGGACCTGGGACCCGGTGGCGCAGGCCTACTACTGGCACCGCTTCTTTTCGCACCAGCCGGACCTGAACTATGACAATCCGCTGGTCATGGAGGAGGTGCTGAAGATCCTTCGCTACTGGCTGGACATGGGTGTAGATGCGCTTCGGCTGGATGCGATTCCCTACATTGTGGAGCGGGAAGGCACAAATTGCGAGAACCTTCCTGAGACGCATGCAGCCATTAAAAAAATTCGCGCTGCAATGGATGAGGGTTATGCGAACCGCATGATTCTGGCGGAGGCGAACCAGTGGCCTACGGACGTACGGCCATATTTTGGCGATGGGGATGAATGCCACATGGCTTTTCACTTCCCGCTGATGCCGCGCATCTATATGGCGCTGCGGCAGGAAGATCGTTTGCCGATTACGGAAATCATGGCGCAGACGCCGGAGATTCCGGAGAATTGCCAATGGGGTTTGTTTCTTCGGAACCATGATGAGCTGACGCTCGAAATGGTGACGGACGATGAGCGCGACTATATGTACCTGGCCTACAGCGCCGACCCGCGGATGCGTATCAACATTGGCATTCGGCGCAGGTTGGCCCCGCTGGTAGACAACAATCGCCGCAGGATAGAGCTGCTCAACAGCATACTGTTTTCATTTCCGGGAACTCCCATCATCTACTACGGCGATGAAATTGGCATGGGAGACAATATCTATCTTGGCGACCGGAATGGCGTGCGGACCCCCATGCAGTGGACGGCTGACCGGAATGCCGGTTTTTCGCGGGCCAATCCTGCGCAGCTTTATAGCCCCGTGATTATGGATCCGGTATGGGGGTACCAGGCCATCAATGTAGAGGCGCAGCGCAGCGATGCATCTTCACTTTTGAACTGGATGCGCAACATGATTGCGTTGCGCAAGCTGTTTCCGGTTTTTGGGCGGGGCACGCTCAAGTTTCTTCCTTCGGCCAACCGTAAGGTGCTCTCTTATTTGCGCCAGAGTGACGGGCAGAGTGTATTATGTCTGGCCAATCTGTCACGTTTTCCGCAGCCAGTTCTTCTGGACTTGTCAGAGTTTGAAGGCATGGTGCCTGTAGAGATGCTGGGATATGTAGAGTTCCCGCCGATTACAAAGGCCCCCTATTCGCTGACGCTTGGCGCTTATGAATTTTTGTGGTTTGAGCTGCAATCTGCGCTGACGTCTCAGGACAGTGACGAAAGCGGCCCGGAGAATGCGCTGATTGAGATTGGAAACGAGAACGACTGGCATGCCATTCTGACTGGGATGAACCTGGAAAAGCTGCGGTCTCTTGTCTTTCCGGAATTTATTGCAAGGCAGCGGTGGTTCGGCGGCAAGGCGAAACAAATACGTTCCGTCACAGTTACAGATTGGGCCATCTTTGACGAGGGCAGGTCTGCGTATCTGGTGACCGCAGTGAAATATGATTCGGGAGAAGAAGAGTCATATTTCGTTCCTCTGACCATGGTATTTGGTGAGGTGGCGGAGGCGGTCCGCACAACGCGCGAAATGGCAATTGTGGCCCCGATAAGAAGTGCGAGCCGCGAGGGACTCTTGTGTGATGCCTTTGTGAGCGAAAGCGCTTCTCAGGCATTACTCGATCTGATTCGTACAGGCGGCTCAGTACAGTCCGTCAGCGGTACTATTCGAGGTATTGCCAGCAGCATACTGCCAACTATTCTTGCGGCAGGCGAGGCCACGCCTGCTGCGCATCCAAGTTTGGCTGAGCAGAGCAACTCGTCCATTATTTTTGGCGGCAGCATGATTATGAAGTGCTTCCGCAGACATGAACCAGGCCCGAATCCTGACACGGAAATCTCCAGGTTCCTTACCGAACGCACGGGCTTCCGTTCCATCGCACCCTTTGGCGGCGCCATAGAATACGCACGGAACGATGAGGCGCCCTCTACGCTCGCTATGCTCCAGGGATTTGTGATGAATGATGGTGATGGTTGGAAGTGGACACTGGAGAAGCTGGACGGCTATTACAAATTTTGCGCAAACGAATCGAACGAAAGCGAAATCAGCAGATTCATTCGTGACGACTACTTTCCCGCATCGGCGGAACTGGGACGAGTCACCGCTGAGATGCATCGCGCTCTGGCTTCCGGGAAGGACAATCCTGACTTTGCGCCAGAGACCATGCAGACGCAGGAGGTGGAAGAGCTATGCAAAGGCCTTGCTGAGCACGCTGCACATACGCTCGAGATGCTGAAGGCAAATCTGGGACTGCTTCCTGAGGACGCACTGGAACTGGGAGGTGTCGTCGCCGGACGCAGACGCAGGATCCTGGGCCGTCTGCACAGTCTCATGTCCATCCAGTCGCCCATTACCAGAACGCGAATTCATGGCGATTATCATCTTGGACAGGTGCTTCGCATTCAGGCGGGGTTTGTTGTGCTGGACTTTGAAGGTGAACCGGCACGGTCGCTTGCGGAACGCAGAAAGAAACAGCCTCCGCTGAAAGATGTAGCGGGAATGCTGCGGTCGTTCAGTTACGCCGCATGGTCCGCGTTGTCGAGGTATGTTCTCCAAACCCATGCGGAAAACCAACAGATGGAGCAGTGGGCAAAACTCTGGATTCGTCTGGTTTCGGACGAATTCCTCAAGACCTATCTTGCAGAGATGAACTGCGACTCCCTGCTGCCAAAAAAAGACCTGAATTTGGTACTGGACGCATATCTTCTGGACAAGGCGCTTTATGAGTTGGGTTATGAGCTGAACAACCGTCCCGACTGGGTGCGTATTCCATTAATGGGCATCGTCTCGTTGTTGTCATAAAAGCATGAAAGAAGAACAAATTCACGAGAATGAACAGGCTGCGGCGCCGGTAACCAGCCGCGCCACTGTGCTGCTGGGCGTGACTGGCACGGTGGATTCCGCGATAGTGCAACCGTGTCTTCAGGAAATAGGGCCAGTCTTGAACGCGCGTGTGATCGTTGCAGCGCCAAACCTGGCGGAAGCCACTGAAAATGATGTTCATTTTCGCAGCTATCCCCTCACGGCGGGTAGGCCGGAAAATCTACCGTGGGTGAATGCATCCTTTGCGCAACGCGCCATCTGCTCGCTTGCTGCGGAAGTGCAGGCAGATGTGTGTGTACTGCTGCATGGTGACTTGATTCTATTGAACGCCGATGTGCTTCCGTTGTTTATACAGCCTGTTCTGGAAAAGCGCTGTGATGTGGTGCTGCCTGTCTATGCGGCCGGAAAATTCGATGGCCTTCTGAACCACGGAATTCTCGCTCCTCTCGCGCGCGCTTTGTTTGGGCAGCGAGTCCGGTATCCGTTGCCACTGGATTTCAGTTGTTCTGCGGAAATGTGCGCGAAGTTTACAGCCCCGCATCCTGCGCATGATCCAAATGCAGATGAAATCCTGTGGCCGGCCACCATTGCGGCTGTGGCGGGCAAGCAGGTATGCCAGGTAAACGTGGATGCGAGCCACGGGCGCCAGACAGACGGCATTGAGTTGAGGACGGCGCTGGCCAGCCTGGTTGGATCTGCATTTATTGAAATGGAGAAGTATGCTTCCTTCTGGCAGCGCATTCGAGGTTCACGCGCAACACCCGTCACTGGGCATGCGGTGAAGCAGGCAAGTGAGAGCGATGGAATAGACGTAAAGCCGCTCATTGATTCATTCCTTTTGGGTGCGCGTAATTTGCAGGAGATCTGGGGCCCTGTGCTGCCTCCGGTCACATTATTTGAATTGAAGAGGCTGTCGCGCGCGCCGCTGGAGGAATTTCGAATGCCGGATGAGCTTTGGGTGCGCATCCTCTACGATTTCGCGCTGGCGCACCGATTGCGCAGCATCAGCAGAAGCCATTTGCTGGGTGCGCTTACTCCGCTGTATCTGGGATGGGTGGCATCCTACGTCCAGGAAGCAGCAAACCTTTCTCCATTTGCAGCAGAGCAGCGTCTGGAGCAACTGGCCCGCGCTTATGAGGAAAATAAACCTTATCTCCTGCGCCGCTGGAGATGGCCTGACAGATTCAATCCATAGAGAGGAAAGCGAGAAATGTGGCAGCAGGTTGAACAATCATTGCACGACTCAATGTGGCGCGTCTTTAACAAAGTCGCGCAGTTGTTGCCGGGAATACTTGCCTTCCTGGTGGCATTACTGATCTTTTTGCTGATTGCATGGGTTGCGGCTGTGATCACGCGACGCATTCTGAATGCTGTGGCATTCGATAAACGCACCATGCCGACCACCAATGCGCTCAGTGAGCTAGCTCCGCGGCAAACGCCGACGGTGCTTGCAACGCGCGTCGTCTTCTGGGTATTTGTGATCATCGGCGTTCTGGTGGGAGTCTCAGCATTTGAGGCGGCCTCGGCAGAGTCTGGCATCTCCGCGTATGTATTTGCGTATCTTCCACACGTGATTGGCGCTGCTGTCCTGCTGTTTCTTGGGACGGTCATCGGGCGGTTCCTCTCACGCAGTGTTTTGATCACGGCCGTAAATCTTAATCTGCAATATGCGCGCTTGCTGGCGACAGGAGTACGCTGGCTGATTTATGTGCTTACGGCAGCGATGGTGCTTGATCATCTCTCGATTGGGGGAGATATTGTTCCTCTCGCGTTCGGGATACTATTTGGCGGAATTGTGCTGGCTTTGGCGCTTGCCGTAGGATTGGGTTCGCGCGACCTTGTGAGCCGCTCTCTGGAGCGTGAGGCCGCAAGGCCCAGCGAGCCTCCTGTGGAAGAGAAGATCCACCATTTCTGACTCACGCGCCAAGCAGGCGCAGCAACCATCCTGCAAGCATGCCTCCGATGCAGGGTCCAAGTATGGGAACCAATGCGTAGCCCCAGTCACTGGGCCCTTTTCCGGAGATTGGAAGAACGGAGTGTGCAACGCGGGGGCCCAGGTCGCGTGCGGGATTAATGGCGTATCCGGTGGTGCCGCCCAGCGAGAGTCCGATAGACCATACGATGCAGCCCACAAGATACGGTGAAAGGCCGGCTGCGGCCCCGGTGGAGAGTACAAGTTTCGAACTCACAGCCCCTACGACGAGCACGAGAACTGCGGTGCCGACGATTTCTGAAAAAAGATTTGCTGCAAAATTCCGCACGGCGGGAATGGTGCAGAAGGTGGCGCGCTTCGTGGCCGCATCCTCGGTCAGCTTCCAGTGCGGAAGGTAGTGCAGCCACACGAGAACCGCTCCGGCGAATGCTCCGAGAAGCTGTGCGCTGATGTAGGGAACGCATTTGCTGAAGCTGCCGGTCTGCACGGCCATGGCCAGAGTGATGGCAGGATTCAGGTGTGCGTCTGCACTGCCGCAGAGCACAGAGACAAAAACACCGCAGATGACGGCAAAGGCCCATCCTGTGGTGATGACCATCCACCCGCTGTTTTCCGCTTTCGATCGTTTCAGCAGGACCCCGGCAACGACCCCATTGCCAAGCAAAATGAGCACCAGTGTGCCCATAAATTCACCGAAGAATGGAGACCTCATTCTGTTCTTTCACCGTCAAGACTGTATTGTTTTACCAGCGCTTGAAACTCAGCCACTTGCTGCGTGACCCAACCCTTATCTCTGTGCAGTTCCTGTGCCATGATTTCCGCCACCGCTTGCGCCATTTCGCCGGCGGCCCGGGCGTTCAGAAGGAGAGCGCGCGTGCGGCGTGCAAGCGCATCTTCGACTGTTCGGGCCATTTCATGTCGTGCTGCCCATACAATTTCTGCGCCGATGTAGGGAAGGGTAGGATGCAGGGGGGAGGCGAGTTCAGGATTCGCGGCGGCGATTTGTCGGATCGCTTCTGCATCAGAACCGTAAACCCAAAGGCTGCCCAGGGCGCCAGTATTTTCTGCATAGCCGTGAATTTTGAGTGTCTTCGTGACGCATGGCTCTTCACGCAGGCGGCCCAGGGTGATGGCATGGTCTACGCAGTCTTCAGCCATGTGACGGTACGTGGTCCATTTACCTCCGGTGATGGTGAGCAGGCCGGAGTTGTCCACGTGGATTGTGTGGTCGCGCGAAAGTGCCGAGGTTTTGCCCGCAGCTCCAGTAGCTTTGACCAATGGGCGAATGCCTGCAAATACGCTGAGTACATCGCTGCGCCTGGGCGGACGGCTGAGGTATTGCGCTGCCGTATCGAGAATGAACTGAATCTCTTCCTCCAGTGCGCGCGGCTCGTAGGATGGTTCTTCAATCGGAGTGTCCGTTGTGCCGACCAGGGTGTGCTGGTGCCAGGGGATGGCAAACATCACGCGGCCATCGCTGGTGCGCGGAACCATGATGGCTGTGTCTCCGGAAAGGAACGACCGCTCGAAGACGAGATGGATGCCCTGGCTTGGCTCGACCATGGAGGGCACTTCCGGGTCGGCCATGCGGCGGATTGTATCGGTGAATATTCCTGTAGCGTTGATGACCACGCGCGATGCGATGGTGTACTGCTGGCCGGTTTCAGCGTCGTGCGCGATGACCCCGTTTACATAGCCTTCATCATCTTTGGTGATTCCAGTGACCGGCATATAATTGACGAGCACTGCGTTGTGGTCTGCGGCCGTCGCAGCGAGATGAATCAGCAAGCGCGAATCATCAAACTGGCCATCGTAGTAGATGACGCCGCCGCGCAGGCCTTCTTTCTGCAATGTTGGAAGGCGCTCAAGCACCTCTTCCGACGAAAGCAGGCGCGACTTGCCGAAGCCGTATTTGCCTGCAAGCATGTCATAGAGCTTCAACCCGATGCCGTAAAACGGAGCTTCCCACCAGGAATAATTGGGGACGACAAACGCTAGATCGCTGACCAGATGCGGTGCGTTCTGCCGCAGGATGCCGCGCTCCTTCAGCGCTTCCATAACGAGCGAGATGTTTCCCTGCTCCAGATAACGCACGCCGCCGTGGACGAGCTTGGTGCTGCGGCTCGATGTTCCTTTACCGAAGTCTTTGGCTTCCAACAGCAGAACGTCGAAGCCGCGCGTAGCTGCGTCTACAGCAATACCCATGCCGGTGGCCCCGCCGCCAATGACGATGATGTCCCATGGAGTTTCGCGCTGCGCAATCTGCGCGATCATCTGTTCGCGAATCATGCGGGACCATCCTGGGTCCAATGTTTGCTGCGCTCAACGGCGTTGCGCCAGCGGTCGCGCATGGCTGTAATCTCTTTGCGATTGCGATTGGGTTCAAACCGGGTATCGTTCTTCCGGCTTGACCAGATTTGTTGCGGGCTGTCCCAGAAGCCCACGGCAAGTCCCGCGAGATAAGCTGCGCCAAGTGCAGTCGTTTCCGTTACGGCGGGGCGCAAGACCGGAATCCCCAGGAGGTCGGCCTGAAACTGCATCAGCATGTCGTTGACGGCGGCGCCGCCATCCACGCGCAGCTCAGAGAAGTTGCTGCCTGACTCCGAGTTCATCGCGTCTATGACATCTGCTACCTGGAATGCGATGCTTTCGAGGGCCGCGCGCGCGATGTGTCCATGCTGAGTGCTGCGGCGCAGGCCGATGAGAAGCCCGCTCGCATGTGCGTCCCAATGCGGAGCGCCAAGGCCAACGAAGGCAGGAACCAGGACCACTCCATCTGAATCGGAAACAGTACTGGCCAGCGCTTCGACGTCGGAAGATTTCTGGATGATCTTCAAGTTGTCGCGCAACCATTGCACGACTGCGCCGCCAATAAAAATGCTGCCTTCGAAGGCATATTCAAGTTTGCGATTCAAACTGCAGATCAGCGTTGTAATCAGGCGATGTTTGGATGCGACAAACTTTTGCCCGATGTTTTGCAGCAGAAAACATCCAGTACCATAGGTGTTTTTTGCATCTCCTGGATTGAGACATAACTGCCCGAAAAGGGCTGATTGCTGATCGCCTGCAATGCCGGCGATGGGAATGGTGCCGAGGCCAAGAGTGGTGGTGACTTCACCATTGGTTTCGCCCGACCAGACGACTTCGGGCATCATTTGCCGAGGGACATTGAAAAGCTTCAACAGGTCGTCATCCCATGTGCCTTCGACGATGTTGAAGAGCATGGTGCGCGAAGCATTGGTGTAGTCGGTGACGTGCTTTTTGCCGCTGGTCAGGTTCCAGATGAGCCAGCTATCTACAGTGCCAAAGGCCAGCTTGCCGGCTTCAGCTTTTTTGCGCGCTCCGGGGACATTTTCGAGCAGCCAGGCGATCTTGGTTGCAGAAAAGTAGGGGTCAATCAGCAGGCCCGTTTTGTTGACGATCGTCTTCTCCACTCCTTCATCTACAAATCGCTTGCATACTGCGGCGGTGCGGCGATCCTGCCAGACAATGGCATTGTGAATGGGCTTGCTGGTTTCACGGTCCCACACGATGACGGTTTCCCGCTGGTTGGTGATGCCGAGCGCCGCCACATCCCGCGGGCGCGCTCCGGCGCGAGCGAGTGCTTCAATGGCAGAGCTGAGTTGCGTCGTCAGGATGTCGAATGGATCATGCTCGACCCATCCACTCTCGGGGTAAATCTGGCGGAATTCCTGTTGCGCCTGCGCGGCAATTTCGCCATTCTGTGTAAAAAGAATGGCGCGTGAGCTGGTTGTTCCCTGGTCCAGAGCAAGAATGTAACGCATAAATTTTGCAAAGATGAGTAAACAATGTTCGCGGGCGAGTTGCAAGCTCCTGCCGAAGTTGCCAAACGACCTTGCCAGCAGATAGTTTATAGAGTTTTCACTGGAGGGGACATGCCCGCTTCCGAATTGAAATACAACTCTGGATTTGGAAATGAGTTTGCGACCGAGGCCGTTCCCGGCGCGCTGCCGCAGGGGCAGAATGCTCCGCAGAAGCATCCGTTAGGGCTGTACACGGAGCAGTTCAGCGGAACCTCATTCACATCTCCGCGACATGTGAACCGGCGCACCTGGACCTATCGTATCCGGCCGTCGGTGACGCATAAGCCGTATGAAGAAGCGCCGGTGAAGCTCATTCGCAGCGGCCCGTTTACTGAGGTCTCGACACCGCCGAGCCAGTTGCGCTGGGACCCGGTACCGCTTCCGCAGGAGCCGACCGACTTTGTGAGCGGCATGATTACGATGGGCGGCAATGGCGATCCGGCGATACAGACAGGCGTTGCCATCCATGTGTACGCGATCAACCAATCCATGGAAGACCGCTTTTTCTACAACGCGGACGGCGAAATGCTGGTTGTTCCGCAGGAGGGTGGGCTGCGTTTCCATACAGAGCTGGGTATTCTGGGCGTCGCTCCGGGAGAAATCTGCGTGCTGCCGCGCGGGCTGAAATTCCGAGTAGTACTGGAAGGCAAAGCCGCGCGCGGATACATCTGCGAGAATTATGGGCAGCAGTTCCGATTGCCGGAGCTTGGACCGATTGGGGCGAACGGGCTGGCGAATGCGCGCGATTTTCTTTATCCGCAGGCTGCGTATGAAGACCGCGAAGGCACATTCCACATTGTGAGCAAGTTTTTAGGAAAACTGTGGGTGGCGGAGATTGATCACTCGCCTCTCGACGTTGTGGGATGGCATGGGAATTATGCTCCATACAAATACGATTTGAAAAACTTTAACTGCATTAACTCCGTTTCGTTTGACCATCCGGACCCATCTATCTATACAGTGCTGACTTCACCGAGTGCAATTTCGGGAACTGCGAACGTGGATTTTGCCATCTTTCCTCCACGCTGGATGGTGGCCGAGCATACGTTTCGCCCGCCATGGTTCCACCGCAACATGATGAACGAGTTCATGGGGCTTGTGTTTGGGCAGTATGATGCGAAAGCGGAAGGCTTTGTTCCCGGCGGAGCGAGCCTGCACAATTGCATGGCAGGACATGGTCCGGATGCTGAGACCTTTGAGAAGGCAAGCGCTGCTGAATTGAAGCCGCAGTATCTGGGTAATACGCTGGCTTTTATGTTTGAGACACAACTCGCGGTGCGTCCGACAAAGTATGCTTTGGAGACGAAGGTCCTTCAGCACGAATACTTCGAATGCTGGCAGGGACTAAAGAAGTACTTCAAATCAGGAGCAAAAGGATGACGGCCATCGAGGCGCTGCTTGGCGGATTAGTGGATTATGCCGGCCTGTTTCCGCCCGCGGAACTCGATATGCTGACCGCCGTAAAGAATTATGCCAGCTACCGTTCGGGCGACCACGCGTGGATGCTTGGGCGCTTTATTGTTCCGGCACCCAGGCTGACGGAGTTCACCAGAGCATTCAATGAGGCGTGCTGCGATGAGCAAGGGACCCCATGGCTCTTAAGCGTGATCAGCAGCGGCGACGCGAATGAAGATGCGCGTCTGATGGAGAATTTCAGCGAAGGCGCCGCGTTTCTTCAGTCTGCGGAGTGCAAGGTGGAAAATACAGCGCAGTGCGAGCAGATGGTATTGGCTGCTCCGGCAGAACTTGCCGTTTACGCCGAGTTTTCGCCGGCAGAGTGCGATGCGATGCTTCCTGTTCTGAAACGGCTGGATGCGCGCGCCAAGATACGCACGGGTGGTATTCGTTCCAATGCCTTTCCCAGCGCGGAGCGGGTTGCTCATTTTCTCGTCTCCTGTGCTGCGGCGAAGGTCGGCTTCAAGGCCACGGCTGGGCTGCATCATCCGCTGCGTTCTGTGCATAAGCTGACGTATGAGGCGGAGAGCGGTTCGACGCTGATGCACGGTTTCATCAACGTATTTGTAGCTGCGATGGTTGCGTATTATGGAGCATCGCAGGAAGACGTGCTGATGGTACTGCTGGAAGACAGTCCCGAGTCCTTTGAATGGGACAAACATGCGCTTGCCTGGCGCAACCAGAAATTTTCTGTGGAGCAGATCAGGGACGCGCGGGAGAATTTTGCCACCAGTTTCGGGTCGTGCTCATTTACTGAGCCTGTCGAAGGCCTGCGCGCTTTAGGATGGCTCTGATGCAGAAAAGCTGGATTGACTCTGCCAATGATGGCAGCACTGATTTTCCTTTACAGAACCTGCCGTTTGGAGTTTTCTCTGTTGCAGGGGACGGGCCGCGGATCGGCATTGCCATTGGAAATCGTGTGCTGGATCTGCGGGCGTGTGCCGAAAATGGGCTGCTTGATACGCTAGATAGACCGGTCCAGGATGCGTGCTGTACTCCTGTATTGAATGAATTGATGGCCCTCGGACGCTCTGCTGCTTCAGCTGTCAGAAGGCGCGTGATGGAATTGCTGGCCGAAGATGCTCCGGCAAACTTACGCGGAAGAATGGAGCCGTTATTGCATGTGGCGGAGCAGGTTACTATGCATTTGCCTGCTGCGATCGGTGACTACACGGATTTTTATGCCTCGGTGTATCACGCGACGAACGTTGGCAGGCTCTTCCGTCCGGACAATCCGCTGCTTCCGAACTACAAATATGTGCCAATCGGTTATCACGGGCGGGCATCATCTATTGTGGTCAGCGACACGGGTGTGAAGCGTCCCAGCGGTCAGATCAAGCCGGCTGATGCGGCTGTTCCGACCTTCGCACCGACGCGGCTGCTCGACTATGAACTGGAAATGGGCTGCTTTGTCGCAGACGGCAATGATCTGGGGCAGCCTGTTCCAATCCATGAGGCGGAAGAATATATCTTTGGCCTTTGTCTGCTGAATGACTGGTCGGCGCGCGATATGCAGGCATGGGAGTATCAGCCGCTCGGACCATTTCTGTCCAAGAATTTTGCGACGAGTATTTCGCCGTGGGTTGTGACTCTGGATGCGCTTCAACCTTTTCGAGTGCCTGCTTTTCAGCGCGAAGCCGGAGATCCTGATCCGTTGCCATATCTTAATTCGGCGGATGACCGGCTGCGCGGTGGCTTTGACGTGGTGCTGGAGGCCTGGCTTTCTTCAAAATTGATGCGCGATGAAAAGCTCGCTCCCATCATGCTAAGCCGCGGAAACATGCGCGACCTTTACTGGACGCTTGCGCAGATGCTTACACATCACGCGAGCAATGGCTGCAATCTTCGTCCCGGGGACCTGCTGGGAACCGGGACTGTTTCCGGACCGGGTAAAGACTCAGCAGGCTGCCTGCTCGAGATGACTCGGCGGGGAACTGAGCCGATTTCGTTGCCTACGGGTGAGCAGCGCAAATTTCTGGAGGACGGCGATGAGGTCGTCTTCCGTGGATACTGCATCCGGGAAGGTCATCCGCGAATTGGTTTCGGGGAGTGCCGTGGAGTGGTGCTTCCGCCGGAATAGGCCCCTACTTTGTTTGTAAAGTCTTCTTGGGAAATGGGTTATGGAATCTTTCCGGGAATGTCATTCAATATGGAAGACCTCTTTAGCATGAAGGCAGACGCTTGCAGCTTGAACTACCTCAAAATTTTGTTCCTGTTTCTCTATGGGTAGAGCACAAATACCCGGACAGTGAGGCGGACGATATTTTCGCTTTAGAATCAGTCGCTTACGTGAGGAGAGGCCAGGGCAAGCTCTTGACAAGCTCGGCGACTCGGCGCACATCGCTCTCCGGGGTGGCGAAGCGGAGATACTCGCGGCTTTCGACGCCGCCCATGGGGATTTCGGTCTTGCGGAACTGCATGGGGCTGGGGAGTTCCTGGTCGAGCGCAATGTGGACTTCGCGCGCACCCGTGGTTTCGATGATGGAACGAATGTTGTCCTGGGTGATGCCGCATCCGGGCATGATAATGATGCGGTTACCGGCGGCCTTGATCATTTCGGCGACCTTTGGCGCTCCGGCGACGACGGAAGGCTGACCGCCGGAGGTGAGTATGCGGGCTGCTCCGGTGGAAATCACGGCCTCGAGCGCTTCGAGCAGGTCTCGAGAGACGTCGATGGCGCGATGGAAGGTGACGGGGAGGGGCGCGGCGAGCTCAACGAGCTGGCGGGTCCGTTCGACATCTACTGTACCGTCGGAGCGGAGCAGTCCGAGCACGATACCATTTGCGCCGAGTTCTTTGGCGGTGCGGATGTCGTGCTGCATGGAGGCAAATTCGGTTTCGGTATAGAGGAAGTCTCCGCCGCGCGGACGAACCATGACGTTGATGGCGATGCCGGAGCGTTCGCGTGCGGTGCGGATGGTCCCAGCGCTGGGGGTGGTTCCGCCTTCAAGAAGGTTGGCGCAGAGTTCGACCCGGTCAGCACCGCCGCGCTCGGAGGCGATGACGGCGTCCACGGATTCGAGGCAGATTTCGAGGGCGATGTTTTTCATGGTCCTTTTTGAGCCTATATCCTGTTGGAGGAATTCTTCGCCTGCTGCCTGGAAGGCCTGCAAAGGGATGGATGATGCTAAGGTCAGGCGCGGTTCGACTCTGTTCCCCTGCAGCTGCTGCCCCGATTCAGCTTTTTCGTGGTCTGTAAACTCCACACCCGCTGGCCATTGTTTGCGTAAGGTGTATCCCTTTGGATGAGGATGCAGAGCAGCCGTTTATTTTGCGCGGGAGAAGACTACGTAATTGCGGCCGAAATAGAGACGATAGTGGTCACCGTCGGCATCAAGTTGCAGCGGTGTGGGGCGCTTGATGGCCGTGTCGTGAACGGTGGGGACGGTGAAGAGGTCGTTTGCAGCGATGTCCATGACCAGGAACTTGCCGTTTACAATACCTGTGCCGTAGGCGCCGGGATGCAGGGTATGTCCGCTGAAATCGAGTGGGACTTCGGTGATGAAGTAAGCTTGGTATTTCTGCTGGATCCCGGTGGAGTACCCGGAATTGTCTACCAGTGTGGCCAGTGTATACATGCCATCAGGGAAATGGATGCCTGCGGAGTTTCGCGTCTGCACCGGAGCGGACTGGCCGCGGAAGAAGACGGCTTCCGGGAGAAGTTTTGTTGTTTCGGCGGGGTGGAGGATGACCGGTGCTGAGGACTGGGCGGAAGCGAGAAGGGGCACGAACAGAAGAACTGTCAGCGCGGCGAGAGAAGCGCGGTGTAATTTCATGACTTCCTTTGTATCAGGAAGGAATAGGGGTGATACAGATTTTTGTCGCGTGCTCTGGTAAATCGGCTCTGGCATTTAACAGAAGAACCGCCGATCATGGGTGACGCGCTATTGGGCAACTGCCACGGCCGCTTTTGGAGCTTACTGGAGCTGGCGCGCCTGTGCGCAGAGTTTTTTTGAACTTTCCTTCTCTCGACTCTTCGCTATAAACGCCACTCCCCACCTTCACCATTGCGAACCTAAAGTTATGAGTTATGCGAGGGCGGTGGAAATTTCTGCAAGGATGGCGCTGGCGGTGGCGGCTGGGTCGGGGGACTGGGTGATGGGACGGCCTACGACGAGGTAGTCGGCCCCGGCGGCGAGGGCGGCAGAGGGAGTGGCGATGCGTTTCTGGTCGCCGATGTCAGCGCCTGCAGGGCGGATGCCGGGTGTGACCAGGATGGAGCCGGGGAGTTCACGGCGCATGCGGGCAGCTTCTTCCGGGCTGCAGACGAGTCCGAGGATTCCGGCAGAATGGGCGGCCTTTGCCAGCCGGAGGGCCTGTTCTGCGGGAGAGGTGGAGATGCCAGTGGCGGAAAGCTGGGCTGCGTCCATGCTGGTAAGAACGGTGACGGCGAGCAGGCGCGGGGCGTGGGGCTGGGAGGCTACGGCTTCGGCTGCGGCCTGGAGCATGGCCGGGCCTCCGGATGCGTGTACGGTGAGCAGGTCAGCACCGAGCGCGGAAACAGAGCGGACGGCCCCGGCGACGGTGTTGGGAATGTCGTGCAGCTTAAGGTCGAGAAAGACGGAGAAGCCCTGCTGCCGGAGCTGTTCGACAATGGCGTTGCCGGCAGACAGATAGAGTTCGAGGCCTACTTTAAACCAGCGGCAGAGGCCTTCGAGCTTCGAGACAAAGGCCAGGGCCTTTTCCGCGGAGGGGAAGTCGAGAGCGACGATGAGCTTGTCCTGGGGCGTGCGGCCCTGCGCGGAAGGCAGATCACGCGCAGGGATGTCCTGAGGGTTTTGCGAAGCGGCCATCTCGAAGACAATTTTACGGCTTAACCGTAACGGGCGACAGCGGGTACTGGAGCTGTGCCAGATTGGTCTTCGGATTTACCAGGTCAATACGGACCGGGGCCGTACCTCTATTGCTGAAACCAAGGAAGCGCGCGGCGGCGTAAGAGAGGTCCACGATACGGTTCTGCGGCATAGGGCCGCGGTCATTCACGCGGACGACGACGGACTTGTGATTGTTAAGGTTGGTGACGCGGACGATGGAGCCTAAGGGCAGGCTGCGGTGCGCGCAGGTGAGCTTGTTCATGTCGTAGTCTTCACCGCTGGCGGTCTGCTGGCCCTGAAAGTCCTCGCCATACCAGGAGGCGCGCCCGATTTGATACCAATGGCGCTTTTTGGGGGCCTTTTTAGTTTCGGGGCCTTGGTCGGGGACCGCAGATGGCTGCGGGTTGGTTGCTGCCGGGAGTCCGGCCTTGACACTGAAGAGGCCGACAACGGCCGTCAGCAACACTCCAGCGTAGGTCGAGAGTTTTGGATTTCGTCTGCTCGTATCAGTTGCGATAGCGGTCATATTCCTCCTTTAAGGATTGTAGGTAGGCAGATGACCTAAGTCAAACAAAAATCGAGGCTTGCAGAATTTTTTACTTGCAAAACCATCCTGCCTGTGGTAGGAGGGGCTGACTGCTGTGGCCCATCTCAGGCGGCTTTTATGTGAGCATCTGAGCTTGACCTTATGATGTAAGGGCGATGAATGAGGCTGCCCTTCCAGCTTGCGAAAGAGACGTTTGGCCCATAGCGCTGACGATTGCGGGTTTTGATCCGTCGTCGGGTGCGGGCATTTCGGCGGACCTGAAGGTGTTTGCGGCGCACCGGGTGTATGGGATGGCGTGCATTACGGCGCTGACGGTGCAGTCCACTTTGGGGGTGAGGCGAGTTGAGCCGGTAGAGGCGGCGACGGTGCGGGAGATGCTCGCATGTTTGCGGGAGGACGCGGTCCCTGCCGGGGTGAAGATTGGAATGCTGGCCACGGCCGGAATAGTGGACGAGGTGGCGGAGTTTCTGGCGTTTGGCGGAGTTGTGCGGGAGAGGGTGGTGCTGGATCCAGTGGTGCGGTCGAGTTCAGGACGGGAGCTGCTGGACCGGGAGGGAGTGGTCCGGCTGCGGGCCGAGTTGCTGGGGCGTGTGGGATGGGTGACTCCCAATGTAGATGAGCTGGCGGTGCTGGTTGGGGCGGCGCCTTTGGAGCGGGAGGATGTGCCACGGGCGGCGGCAGAGCTGGGGCGGGCGTATCCGGGACTGCATGTGCTGGTGACGGGTGGGGAGATGGAGCGGCCGGATGACTTTCTGCTTCTGCCTTCGGGCGAGAGCGTATGGCTGGAGGGGAGCCGGGTGGAGACGACTTCGACGCATGGGACGGGATGTGCGTTGTCATCTGCGCTACTGTGTGAGTTGATTGCGGGTAAGGGGCCGGAAGCGGCAGCGCGGGATGCGAAGGAGTATGTTACGAAGGCGCTGAGGGCGGCTTATGCGGTGGGGCGGGGACGAGGGCCGATGGACCATCTGTTTGGAATGTGCATGGGTTGAATCAAGGCTGTCTCGTTGCGCATCTGTATCTCAGTACAATTGATACAGCGCGTCTATGGCCGAGCAGGAGAAGCCGAAATCCGCACAAATGCAAGAAGATGACGTTGTCGGCAAGGCGTATGACAGCCGGCTGATGCGGCGCCTTATCCGTTATCTCTACCCCTACAAGTGGGCAGCTCTCACGTCGCTGGTGGCGGTGTTGCTGAAGGCAGCGCTGGACGTTCTTGGGCCATACCTGACCAAAGTAGCTGTGGATCGCTACATGACGGCGCAGCCTGCGACGAAGCAGTCGTGGCTGGCGCACCATTTGAGTGCGAATGCGGTGACGGGGATTACGCAACTGGCCATACTCTACCTGGGCGCGCTGGTGCTGAGTTATTTTCTGGAATTTGTGCAGACCTACCTGATGCAGTGGACCGGGCAGAAGGTGATGTTTGACATGCGCAGTCAGATTTTCCGGCACCTGCAATACATGCACGTGGGATTTTTTGACCGCAACCCGGTGGGGAGGCTAGTGACGAGGCTGACCAGCGATGTGGACGCGCTGAATGAGATGTTCACATCGGGCGTGTTCGCCATTTTTGAAGACATTTTTGTGCTCACCGGCATCGTGATTGTGATGCTGCGGATGAGCTGGTGGCTGGCGCTGCTGGCCTTTGCAGTGCTGCCGCTCATTCTGCTGGTGACGCGGGTCTTCCGGAAGCATGTGCGCGATTCGTATCGGCGTATACGGACGGCGATTGCGAAGATCAACTCGTATACGCAGGAGCACATCAGCGGGATGACCGTGGTGCAGCTCTTTAATCGGCAGAAGCGGTCATTTGAGCAGTTCTCGAAGGTCAACCGGCAGCACATGGATGCGTTCAAGGACGCGATTCTGGCGTATGCGCTGTACTATCCGGCGGTAGAGCTGCTGAGCTCGATTGCGATTGCGATTGTAATCTGGCGTGGCGGTTATGGGGTGCTGCATGCGACGGTTTCGCTGGGCGTGCTGGTGGCCTTTATGCAGTATGCGCAGCGGTTCTTCCGGCCGATCCAGGACCTGAGCGAGAAATACAACATTCTGCAGGCGGCGATGGCGGCGAGCGAGCGCATCTTTAAGCTGCTGGACACGCAGCCGGAGATTGTTTCGCCAGAGCAGACGAAAGAGGGCGACGGGTCAGGGCGCATCGAGTTTCGCGATGTGTGGTTTACGTACCAGAAGCTGACGGATGAGCAAAGGCTGCGCATAGCCGCCGCTGACGCGGCTGGGCTGGCAACGATGGAAGACGTGGAGTGGACCCTGCGCGACGTCTCGTTTGTGATTGAGCCGGACCAGACAGCGGCCATAGTTGGCCATACCGGGGCGGGCAAGACGACGATCATTAGCCTGATGATGCGGTTTTATGATATTCAGCACGGAAGTATTCTGATAGATGGCCTGGATGTTCGCCAGCATGATTTGAAGCGGCTGCGGCAGCGCTTTGGCGTGGTGCTGCAGGACCCGTTCCTGTTTACCGGGACGATTGCGGAGAACATTCGGCTGGGTTCGTGTTGGATCACAGACCAGCGTATGGAAGAGGCCGCCGATGAGGTCAACGTCTGTGACTTCATCCACTCGCTTCCGGGAGGCTTTTCGGAACCGCTTCATGAGCGTGGCAATGGCCTCTCGACCGGACAGAAACAGCTCATCAACTTTGCCCGCGCCCTGGCCCACGATCCCCGCATTCTGATTCTTGATGAAGCCACTTCTAGCGTAGATACCGAAACGGAGATGCGCGTAAGGCTGGCACTGGAGCGTATGGTAGAGGGCCGGACTTCGGTGATTATTGCGCACAGGCTTTCGACGGTGCAGCGGGCGGATGTGATTCTGGTGATGCACAAGGGCAAGCTGCGGGAGATGGGGACACATCAGGAGCTGCTGGCGCAGCGCGGGCTCTATTGGAAGCTGTACCAGCTCCAGTACAAGGACCAGGAATTTGGGGACATCGCCTTGCAACCAGGGCTGGTGGTAGGGGACTAGCGGTACGGTATATTGGGTCTATGAGCGTTGTGGATGATGTGCGGAAGGTGCTTCAGGATTTCCCCGCTCCGGAACAGCGGGCGATCTCGGTGTGCCTGGGTGCGACTGAAGCCAGAATGAGTGATCAGTTCGCGCATGTTGACCCGCGCTTTACCGCCATGGACCAAAGGCTTACGCAATTGGAGTTACAACTCCAGCAAGGTAAGCAGGACATTTTTCGGGCGATCAACGCTCTTGCCGACTACAAAACGCCTTCCGAACGTGTGACACGCATCGAGTCAAAGGAAGCTCAAACCCATTCGCTTTGATGGGGCCAACTTGCAACTCCATACCCAGTCCAGAATTTTTTTGTCCGCTGGAGAAGCCAGCGGCGAGAATTATGCCGCGCAATTGATTCCTGCGATCCGGCAACTTGCACCTCAGGCGGAGTTTTTTGGGCTGGGCGGACGACGGATGGAGGCGCTGGGTTTCCGGCGCATTGTGCGGGCGGAAGATGTGGCAGTGATGGGCATTACTGAGATCATCCGGCATATCCCGCACATTTATGCGGAGTACCGCAAGCTCAGGGCGAGCATTGCCGCTGAGCGGCCGGATGCTGCCATTCTGATTGATTTTCCTGATGTGAACCTGTCACTGGCGCGGACATTGCACCGGCTGAAGATTCCGGTGATTTATTTTGTAAGCCCGCAGCTCTGGGCGTGGAAGAAGTACCGCATCCGGAAGGTGCAGCGTTATGTGGACCGGATGCTGGTCATCTTTCCCTTTGAAGAAAGCTTTTACCGGGAGCATAACGTAGAGGCGCGATTTGTGGGGCACCCGCTGGTTGAAGTGCCGCTGCCTTCGATCTCACGTAACGAGTTTGCTGCCCAGCATGGGCTCGACCCGTCCAAAGAATGGGTAGGGCTGCTGCCTGGCAGCCGCTTCAAGGAGCTCCGCCTCAACCTTCCGGAAATGATTGAAGCCGCGCGACAGATCGGTGGGGACTATGAATATCTGCTGCCGGTTGCGCCGACGCTGACTCCGGAACAGGTGGGGCACGTTCGGAGCATGCTTCACCAGGCGAATCCTCGAATTGTTATCACCCATGATGCGCGGGCGGTGCTGCACCACTCGCGCGCGAGTATGGTGGCCAGTGGAACAGCCACCGTCGAGGCAGCCCTGATTGGCAATCCGTTTATTGTGGTCTACCGCGTCTCCAGATTGACGTATGCTGTTGCCAGGCGGGTGGTCAAGGTGCCGCATGTGGCCATGGTAAATTTGATTGCCGGGCGCGAGGTGGTCCCTGAGCTCATCCAGAACGACTTTACTGCCGCGAATGCCGTCTCACACTTGCGTCCTTTGCTGGAAGATGAGGCGGCGCGGAGCAGGATGAAGCAGGACCTGGCTACGGTGGCCGCATTGCTGCACACAGAAAAAAGCCCGATTGAACAAGTGGCGCGCATCACAATAGAGTTGGCGAGTTCAGCACGATGAAGACACTGATATCTGACAACAGCCCCGTCCCTGGAATTTTTTCGCGCTTACTTCTGAGGCGACCTGAAGCGTTTTTAGTGCTTCTGCTTGTGTTTTCTGCGCCGTTGTTCGCCCAACAGAAGCCGCTGATTGACATTACCGGATATACGATTGATGCGCAGCTTTCGCCTTCGGACCATAGGCTTTCCGCCACAGCGCGCGTGACTTTTACAGCGCTGGACAACTCTGACAACGCGATCTTTGAACTCCATGGCGCCCTGAAGGTGGAGAAAGTTGCCGATACTTCCGGCAAGGCGCTCACGGGCGAGCGTGGTCAGAATGCGACGGTCATCGTGACGCCGCCATCACCTTTGGTGAAAGGACAACAATATACATGGGCGTTTACCTACGGCGGGGTGCTAGACGATGGGTCAGGCAGCCCGGTAGAGGGGCTGAAACTCGCGCATGTGGGTGACCCTATCAGCTATCTGCTGTATCCGGGACGCTGGTTTCCGATGACTGGGTTCCTGACGGACCGGTTTACGGCGGACATTCACGTGAAAGTTCCCGCGGGATATCACGTGATCGGGAGCGGCGCGACCACTTCTGCGAGTGGGGAATATGACTTCCACTGGGCGAAGTCCGGATTTCCGGGAACGATTATCGCCGGCAAGTTCGCGCCTCCGGTTTCGGCCGCACCCAACATCCATATCTATACGACGGATGCGCACAAGCAGGCTGCGCAGGATTACGGACAGGCTGCGCTGCGCGAATTCGCTTACTTCACCAGCACGTTTGGCGTGCCGGACTCGACGCAGTTGAATGTGGTCGAGCTGCCGGACGATACCGTGCATGTATGGTGGGCGCCGGAGATTGCTGCGGTTGCGGGTTCCTATATCGGCAGCAACATCAACAGCTACCGGCTGCTCGCGAATACGATTGCGCACCAGTGGTGGGGAAACCAGGTGAGTCCGGCGACGCTGAATGATGCGTGGCTTGAGAATGGCATGTCTCGCTACGCGGAGCTGATGTATCTGGAGGACCAGGCAGGGCGTAATGCGCTGAATTCTGCGATTCAGGACGTTTCTGCCAGCGCGCTTGCCTATGACACGATTCCGCTGACCAGCGCCGGGCGGCTCGCGCCGTTCTCGCCGCAGTTCCAGGCGATGACACTGGACAAAGGCGGCATGGTCTTTCACATGCTGCGCTGGGAAGTGGGCGAGGACAGCTTTTTAAAGGTCCTTCGCGCAGTCCTGACGCAGTACAAAGATCAGCCGGTGAAGACCAGTGATTTTGAAAAGCTGGCCGAGGCGCAGTCGCAGCAGCAGCTTACTCCATTTTTTGCGCAGTGGCTGGATGGCACGGGTGCGCCGCAGTTCACAAACAAGTATGCCGTCTACCGGCTTGGGAACAATAAAGGCTTCCGCACGATTGGCGAGATCCAGCAGGACCTTGATCTTTTCAACATGCCGGTGGAACTGCGCATTGAGACGGACGGAAAGACCGAGGAGCGCCGCATTGATGTGGTGGGGTCGGACTCGCAGTTTGTGGTGGACACCTTCGGGCGGCCGCGACATATCACGATTGATCCGGACAACTGGATCCTGAAGAACTCGCCTGACATGCAGGTGCGCGTGCATATCCTGCGAGGGCAGAACCTGGTTTCGGCAGGAGATCTGACGGGGGCACTGGCTGAATATCAGAATGCGCTGAAGGCCAATCCGAACAGCTCACTGGCGAGCTACCGTATTGGCGAAGTGCTCTTTACGATGCGGAACTATCAGGCCTCGATCAATGCGTATCGCGATGCGCTGCGCGGAGATGATGATCCAAAGTGGACCGAGGTCTGGAGTCATATTCAGATTGGCAAAATCTTTGATGTAACCGGACAGCGCGACCGCGCAATTCCGGAATACCGCCAGGCATTGCAGACCAATGACAACACGGGCGGCGCTTTAAATGAGGCGCGAAAGTATCTGCAGACGCCGTACAAGAGGCCGGACAACGAGTAGAGTGCCTGCCCACAGCCCATACAGACCTATGGCCTGTGCGGCATGATGGGTCGAGATAATTACCTCCGATGACCGCCCTGGGATACAATGGGTTTCCTGATGGCGCGGACCCATTTTCAATCCGTGGATGAGTACATTGCATTGCAGCCTGAATCTTCGCGTGCTGTGCTGGAGCAGGTGCGTCATGCCATTCGCAGGGCATTACCGAAGGCTGAAGAGACGATCTCGTACCAGATTCCTGCGTACAAATTGAACGACGCGGTGGTGATTTATTTTGCCGGGTGGAAGAAGCACTATTCGATCTATCCGGCCTCTGGTTTGCTGATCGAGGAGTTTGGGGATGAGCTTGCGCAGTATGAGATCAGCAAGGGGACGATCCGGTTTCCTCTGGGGGAGAGTGTTCCGGTGAAGTTGATTGAGCGGATTGCGAAGTTTCGGGCGAAAGAGGCTCGTGAGCGCAAAGAGAAGGTGTGAAGGGGTTTCCTTTCGGCGGTCAAGGGCGCATGAACTGAAAGTCCATGCGGGCTTTCGGCTGCGCCTCAGGATGGGCGCCGGGGGTGTTCTGCTTTCTGCATCCTGCAGAGGTTGTTGTTTGCGCAACAACTCGCATCGCCCGGGTGTGCAGGTCCCTCGGCTTCGCTGCGCTCCACGCAGGATGACGAAACTACGTGCTTATGCGGCTTTTGCGATTTTGCGCGCTTCTGTCATGCGCGGCTTCTTTTTCTGGAGGGACTTCCAGGCGATTCCGGTAAGGGCCAGGGCTGCACCTGCGAGCAGCCATTTGACATACATTTCTGCTTCCAGCTCAAGGCTGGAGGTTTTTGCTCGTGCATCGAAGCTGCCGTGTGCTCCGTGGTCGCCGGGTACGGGTTCCCAGAGGTTATCGGGCCGTGAGGAGTCTTCTGGTTCGCTGGTCTGCTGCGAACCATAGCCTGACTTCGCGAGATAGTGATCGGCGTAAGAGGGCACAAGCTTGTTCCCGACGATGGCTTTGACCACAGACCATGCAGTGTAGTATTCGCGCTTTTCGGGATGATGCGCGGCGTGGTAGATGGCACGTGCGGCGACCTCTGGCTGGTATATGGGCGGAACGGGCTGCGCTTTGCGGGGCAGGCGGCTTTTGACCCATCCGAACTGCGGCGTGTTGAGCGCTGGCATTTGCACCATAACGGTGCGGACGCCGCTGTGGTCGTGCATCAGCTCTGTGCGGAGCGAGGCAAAGAAGCCGAGGATGGCGTGCTTGGATGCGCAGTATGCTGCCTGAAGCGGAATGCTGCGGTAGGCGAGAGCGGAGCCGACATGCACGATTACTCCGCGATCACGGGGCAGCATGTATTTGAGGGCGGCGAGAGTGCCGTTCACAAAGCCAAGATAGTTGACTTCAGTGACGCGGCGAAATTCTTCAGCGGTCATTTCGCGGATGGGAGAAAAAACCGACGTCATGGCGTTATTGACCCATATGTCTATAGGGCCAAGCTCGCTTTCCACTCGCGCGGCGGCTTCCTGGATTTGCTGTGGCTGAGAAACGTCGGCGGGAAGGACGAGCGCTCTGCCTCCCATTTCTTCGATTTCCCGCTTGGCTGCTTCAAGACCATCGCGGCCCCTGGCGATCAGCCCGACGGATGCGCCGCGTCGAGCGAACTCCCGGGCCGTGGCACGGCCTGCTCCGGCTGATGCTCCTGTGATGACCACGACTTCTGGCTGAGGCATTTCCATCTCCGCTTCCGCGAAGTTGGATGCGGGATGAATTTGATGGAGATGCGCGGGACGGGCGCTTGCGAAATGCTAAAGTTGTGCGCAGACCCTCGACCCAGGTCATGGATGACAGGTCAAAAGCGGGTTGTTTTTATGAGGGGAATTGCGCTTGCAGCCATGCTTCAAGCTGAGCTGCCGGAATTCTGATGCCCAGGAAAAACTGGCCGAAGAGGGCGTAGACGGCGCTGACGCGGTCGAAGCGCATTTCGTAGATCAGCTTTTTAAAGACGAGGGCGTCTTCAGCGAAGAGGTCCACGCCCCATTCCCAATCATCGAAGCCGATGGAGCCGGTGATGATCTGGCGTACCTGGCCCGCATAACGGCGACCAATCATGCCATGTTCGTGCATCATCTGCTGGCGGTCTGCCATGGGCTCGGTGTACCAGTTGACCTGCTCGCCGCGTTTGCGGTCCATGGGGTAGAAGCAGATGTATTTTGTCTCCGGGATGGCAGGGTAGAGGCGCTGGGCCATGGCTTTCGACTGGCGCTCGACGACTTCGCGAATACCGGCATCCCACTCTGGAGTACCGGGTTCTAGACCTTGTTCGGCCAGGGCTGTGTAGGTTTTGGCGGAAGACTCGTACAGACCCAATTCGACTACCGAGAGGTAAGAATGCGAAGGCCGGAGAAAGTCATGCAGGCGCGCCCGGGCAAGCTGAAGCTGGACGCGGTCCAAAGCTGCGAATGAGTTGCGGAAATGGACGAAGAGGATGTCTCCCTTGTGGCCAAGAAGCGAGAAGATGGCGGACTGGCTGGGAGCGTCCTGCTCCCAAAGCGCAAGAAGGTTTGTGGCTTCATGGATGCAGGTTTGCTTTTCGCCGGAAGGGAGTTTCTTCCAGGCAGTCCAGTCGAAGTGAAACATCTGATGTAAGACGCTTGAGCCTTCAAGCGTAATGGGGACGCTGGGTAATTCGGGCAATGCGGACCTCCGACAAATGGTGTTCAGAAGGGGATGTCGTCGTCGCTGATTTCAGCAGACTGGCTGAGATCGTCTTGCGCAGTGGAGCTCTGATTGTATGATGAGGCCCCGGAGGAGCGCGAGTAGCCGCCGGATTCACCTTCACCGCGACCGCTTAACAGAGAAAGGTCGTTGACGATGATTTCTGTGCGGTATTTTTTCTCCCCGGTGTTCTTGTCATCCCAGGAGCGGGTCTGGATTTTGCCCTCGACATAGAGTTTCGAACCTTTTTTGACATAGTCGCGAATGATTTCAGCGGTGCGCTGAAAGGCGACGAGGTTGTGCCACTCGGTCTTGTCAGTCCAGTTCCCGGCCTGGTCTTTGGTGCGGTCTGTGGTGGCAAGAGAAAAGCTGGCGATGATGGCACCATTCGGGGTTGCCCGGATTTCGGGATCTTTGCCTACATTTCCCAGAAGAATGACTTTATTGACGCTCTTTGCCATAAATCCTTCGCTTTGTTGTCCTGTTATTCCTGAGGGGTAATTCTGCCAGGCACGATTGCATGATCCTGTCAGTTTTTCTGGTCAGTCATGCCAATCCTACTACATCCGTGCGGCCGGATTCGAGACACCTGAGATCGCGGCCTGACATGCATTGGGGGCTGGCACTATGATCGTGGACTCGATGAGAAGCCTGGCGAATCCGGCGGGTATCCGCCGCCGCGCGATGTGATTCACTGGATGAGGGAGTCTGGATTGTTCTCTTAGAACCAGATACCGTAGACTTGATGCTCGTATTCAGACCAGATGCGCTTGGCCTGCTGTGCAGGGTGCATGAAGAAGAATCATGCTGAACCGTGGAATTCTGAACCCTCATATCAACTCGCTACTGGCGCGTGTGCGCCATACGAACACGCTTGTGATTGCGGACCGCGGGTTTCCGTACTGGCCCATGATTGAGACGGTGGACATCTCGCTGGTGGATGATGTGCCTCGCGTGCTGGAGGTGCTGCGGGCGATTCGCGACAACTACAGCATCAGCCGGATTTTTATGGCGGAGGAGTTCCGCCAGCAGAACACTTCTTCTGTGGTGCTGGAGTTTACCGAGGCAATGAAGGGCGTGGAGGTGCAGTTTGAGCCGCATGTGGCCCTTAAAACGCGCGTGCCCCAGGCGATTGGGCTGATTCGTACAGCAGACACCATTCAGTATGCCAACATGATTGTAGAGTCGGGTTGAGCTACAGACGAACCGTCACCCCATTTGCTCGTTGAGGGAAACCATGATCTTTGTAAATTGCCCGGGATTTCGGTCCCACTCCGCCAGGATTTCTGGAGCTTGTTGCAAAGGAACAACTGTGCTGATGGCTGACTCTACCGGGAAGCGCTTCTGTTCAAGCATGGCGATGACTTCCTGAAAGTCGCGGGGCAGCGCATTGCGCGCGCCCATGATGTCGAGTTCTTTCTGCACAAAGAGACGGGTTTCGTACGTCACCGGTTCTTTTGCATAGCCTATGTAGACAACTCGCCCTGTAAATGCAACAAGATCTACGGCAGCGCGGAAGGTCTCGGGCCTTCCAACGGCTTCTATCACGACCTGCGGACCGAGGCTGCCGGTGAGTTCTTTCAGTGTTGTTTCGACATTTTGTTGCTTCGAGTTGATGGTGTGCGCAGCGCCGGCTTTTTTCGCAATTTCAAGCTTGCCGTCATCCACATCTATGGCAATAGTCTTTGCTCCACGGAAAGACGAGGCGGCGATCGCGCCGAGGCCGACTCCTCCACAGCCGAAGATGGCAACGGTGTCTGCATCGTTGATGTGGGCGCGCGCGACGGCGTGGCAGCCAATGGTCAGCGGCTCGACGATGGACAGCTCGCGCAGGTCCAACTGCGCCGCATAGAGTTTCTCCAAAGGAACAGAGATGTATTCACGCAGCGCGCCGTCACGCTGGACGCCCAGGGTCTGATTGAACTGGCATGCGTTGTTTCTGTGATTCCGGCAGGCGGCACAGGTTCCGCAGCTTGTGTAGGGGGACAGTGTTACATCCATGCCTGCGCGGAGGCCATGGTCGTTTGCGTCCACTTCTTCAATGGTGGCGGCAATTTCATGACCGGGAATGCGCGGGTAGGAGACGAGAGGATTGAGGCCACGATACGAATTGAGGTCGCTGCCGCACAGACCGACATAGCGCACGCGAAGCAGCGCCTCTCCCGGCTTGCGGACGGGCGCCGGAACATCTTCGATTTGAAGTAGGCCAGGGGCGCGCAGCACCAAAGCCTTCATGCGTTGGGCCCTTTCAGGCCATACACTCGAATTGCATTGCCGCCCAAAATGGCTTCCTGTTCCGCCACTGAAAGATGGGAAAGCAGCGTGGTGAGGGTCTGCCACCACTGCTGATATCCAGAGGCGACGGTGCACACGGGCCAGTCAGAACCGGCGAGCAGGCGGTAGGGGCCGAACGCCTCCAGCGCAACTTCGACATAAGGCCGCAGGTCCCCGATGGTCCAGCGCTGCCAGTCTGCTTCCGTAATAAGGCCGCTGAGTTTGCAACTCACGTGCGGGCGGCGGGCAAGCTCGCGGAGGTGCTCCCGCCAGGGCGAGAGTTCAGCCGCGCGTATGTTTGGTTTTGCCAGATGGTCCAGAACAAATGGCTGATTGGGGTGAAGGTCCACAAACTGCGTCGTGATAGGCAGGTGACGGGCATAGATCAGAACGTCGTAGACAAGATTTCTGTCTTTGAGCAGGCGGATTCCGCGATTGAAATCATCGCGCAGCATGTAGCGATCGTCGGGTTCATCCTGAAGGACGTGCCGCAGACCGCACAGCTTTGGATGGGAACCGAGATTTTCAAGTTGGGCAGGGAAGTCCGGGCTGCTGAGGGGTGCCCAGCCGACTACACCCGCAATATAAGGGTGTTCGTCAGCCATTTTCAGAAGCCACTGTGTTTCTTCCATTGTCTGGCGTGCCTGCACAGCAATGGAGGCATCAACGCCTGCCGTCGTGATTTCACCTGCGAGGTGCGCGGGTAAAAAATCGCGCCGGAGTACCTGCATCTTTTCGTTGATCCAGGAATATTCGTCCGGGGTATATCTCCAGAAGTGCTGGTGAGCATCTACACGTTTAAACATGGTTTTCGGATTTTCCGGAAAGCCAGACGTTATTTGCAACAGGTGCAAGGATGGAATGTACTCTGGCCATAATTTTTGCGTCTACCGATGTGCGTAAGGTATGCAGGTTGTATTGTACACATGCCGACAAGCGTGCTGGCAATCAAAGAGCACCAGTGCGATGAGGCTGTTCCCAACACTGAGGCATGCCATTGCGCTTGGTCCGGCACAGCCGGAAGCTTATTACCTGTTGGGGCGAGCGTATGAAGCAATGGGGAATAAGGCTGAGGCCCATAAGCAGTTCGCGATACACATAACTTGCAGAAAGGCCAGTTGGACAAACTGGCCCCCAAATGCCGCGCCAGGCCGCACCTCCCGCGCAATGATTCTGTTACAATTGGAGGGATATCACGAAGACAGGTTTGATGATGCAGGCGAGTCTTTGTGGCAGAAAGGTAGAAGTTTCCTCTTCCTGACTGTGCCATGGCGCGCGAAATCATTTATAGTTAGAAGAGCAAAAGGGGACGTAGTTCAGTTGGTTAGAATGCTGCCCTGTCACGGCAGAGGTCGCGGGTTCGAGCCCCGTCGTCCCCGCCATAGATTCTAAAAGACTTAGAAGCTATGGCACACCACAGGTGACAAACAAATCCGGGTCCAATAAAGGTCCATTAAGCCAACCTGAGCTTCCTGCGGGTCTATCGTAGTTGGATGCCGTTTCTAACAAGGCAATTACCAGCTTGATCTTGCCCAGGCGATGATGAAGGTGGCTATAATGAGAACACCGGATCCGGCGATCATCTGATAGAAATTGGCCCGTGGCCGCTCTCGCCATTCGCCCAAGGATACTCCCCACCCATTGGAGGCGATCACGATGAGGCCGATAAAGACAGGCCAGCCAACGCTGGTTCCCACCGAACCTAGACTTGTCGCACCGCGTGCATAGAGAAAGATGCTGATCATCCAAATAACAGCCATCCCCGATACGAAGATTGCATCGCGGCCCGACCCTTCCCTCTGGAACAGGGCCGCCTGGTGCGTGACTACGAGGCGATAGAAGCACCAACCGGCTTGCGATACGGCGCCGGCAGAAAGCAGGATGGCCCATGCAAGCCATGGCACAAGAGTGTCAGTGCGGGTGAACCGAGGCATGAGAGATGTGCCGTACTGAATTCCCAAATTCAATAATGGAGAACCCAGTCCCCCGAGCGCTGCAATGATTAACCCCTTTCGGAATTTTGCCCGCTCTGCATCGGTAGATCGGGCCGCGGTCCCCGCGCCTCTGGAAACTGTGCCGGCAGTTGCGCACAGGGTGACCCCAACCACCATCGTGATGACGCCTAGCAGGAATACCCAATCGGAGATCGTACGGAAGGCAATCCCGCGCACGATCGCGAATGGAACAAGCGCACCTACTACGATGGAAAGACCGAGTTGAATTGAAATGCCCAGGGCAATACCGAGCAGATCAATCGCCAAGCCGTAAAGCAGCGAAGCTACGCCCCATATCAAGCCCAAGGCAACCAAAGCCGCGAGTCTGTGCAATGGAATGGCTGCGATGAGTCCTTTCCATTCCGGGACCGCGATCAAGATGGCGCTCCACGGGATGACAACCATGGCGAGAATGGAAAAGAGGCCCCAGATATGTTCGAACCTCCATACGCGGGCCCTTTTCATAGGAACGGCAAAGCTGCCGTTCAATGCGCCTCCGATTACAATCCCCAGCCAACTGCCCAGGCCATCTACCACGCGAGGCGCACTCCGAATCTGGCCATTGAATCCTCACGAAGAGTTGTCCCAGCGCCAGGCATCACGGGACTCACAAATTGCCCATCAGTGATCGTAGCCGGCTCCACAAAGCAGTCGCGTGTCCATGGGATGTATTCCAAAATTGAGCAGGAGGCGTGTGCTAACGCAAGGTGGAGATGGATCTGCATCATGTCTCCGATGTGCGGCGCGACGGGCAGTCGATGCGCCCGAGCCAGATCCGCCACCTGCCACCACTCGGTAATGCCGCCCAGCCGTGTCGCGTCGGGCTGGACGTAGTGGGTTGCGTTAGCCCGAGTAAATGCGGCAAACGCATCCAGGGAATAGAGCTGCTCCCCAATGGCGATCGGTGTTCGCATGGATTGGGCCAGTCGTTGGTGGCCTTCCACATCGTCATACCAAAGCGGTTCTTCGAACCACGTCACATCGAGGTCATCGAAATGTCGTCCCAACTCGAGAGCGGCGGGAAGATCGCACCGTCCGTTCGCATCCACCATGATTCGGATGTCACTACCCACCGCGTGCCGAATCGCCTCGACGCGTGCGATGTCCCGGCGGGGATCGGGCAGACCCACTTTGACCTTTACCGCCTTGAAGCCGTGCTCCTCGACAGACCGCCGGCAATTTGCGACTAAATCTTCCAGACTCAGATTCAACCAGCCCGCATCGGTGTTATAGGCGGCGATGCCCTGGGGCGAACTCCCGCCTAACAACCGCCACAATGGCAGGCCGGCCGCCTTGGCTTTGAGATCCCAGAGAGCGATGTCGACGGCGGCCAGTGCCAGCTGCGTGATTCCGGCCCGGCCGACCCACTGACTGGGAGGAAAGTGGTAGAGCTTCCTCCACACAAAGTTCACATGATGAATCGACTCGCCGAGCAGCAGCGGCGCATAGACACGAGCGATGCAATCCGTGATGAGCAGGTCGGAACCTAAGTGGCCATGCGTACCTGTGTAACCATACCCACATAATCCGCCATCGGTCCGAAGCACCACCCCGGCGACACCCCAATGCGTCAAGTGATGCATGCTGTCCGCGACAGAGTTTCCAGTTACCGGCACGTGCAACAAAAAAGGCTCGACTGCCGTGATCTTCAATGGTTGAATCGGCGTTTCAGCAAGCCCAGGTTGCAGTTGAATTATCACAGTTATCTCACCTTTCCACGCAGGATTCATAGAGACGGAGCAATACGTCCAGCGTGGCCAGCCCATCAGCGGCCGTCACGCGCGGTTTCGCACCGGTATCAAGACAATCGAGAAAATGGCTAAGCGCGGCCTGGAAGCTGTACATGTAAGACTCAGCCGGCTGATGCGTGAGCCAACCCTGCCATTCAAGCGGCATCGCCTCAGCCACTTCCGAAAAGTACTCCACCCTCGGATTGGGGCTGATTTCGTAACGAATGGACCCCTTATCACCGGAGATTTCCAGCGAATTCAGGTATCCCAGCGGCCAGTCGTGCTGATACCCGGGCAGTTTGTGCCCATAGCTCACAAAAAGTTGTGCCAGCGCGCCAGAACGGTACCGCAAAGTCGCGGCTGCATGATCTTCGCCTTCCATCTCGGGTCGGCATAGATTGGCAGTGTATCCGTTTACCGATTGGACCTCTCCGAAGATAGCGCGCAAGCAGTACACCAAGTGTGCGCCGGCATCCACCCAGCAGCCGCCGCCGGTCTTTTCACGGCTCAGACGAAAATCCCAGGGCCTGAAAGTCAGCCAGCCGGCTGAACTGCCTTTGGCGAAGAGAGGACGGCCGAGCCAGCCCTTTCCAACGAATTCGAGGATGCGTTCGAAGGCAGGGTGAAACAGTCCTGTATGAGCGATCAACAGCGGGATTCCAGTTTTCTCCACAACATCCACAATTCCCTGCGCATGTTCCCGTGTAGCGGCGATGGGTTTTTCCATAAACACCGGTTTGCCGGCCTTGGCCGCCGCAGTTACATACTCCAGATGAATGTGGTGTGGCAGGAATAAACAAACCGCATCCGGATTGACTTCCTTGATCATTGGCTCGAAAGAATCGAAGGCGGGCACACCCCACTCTGCGGTCCGCAGTCTTCGTGCCTCCGCGCGGCTGTCGCAAACGGCCACGAGTCTGGCCCTCTCCTGCATTTGTTGGATCGAGTTATAATGCACATCGGCTATCCGGCCAGCACCGACGAAGGCAAGTTGATGTTGCTTCATCATCGGCTCCTTTGTGCAACCCGTTCCCGGGCTTGCTTCACTTCGTTCACGAGATACTCCGCCAATGTATTCAGGTAGAATTCGCCTCGCCTGGCATCCCCAGCTCGCTGGTCTCCTAAGACACCATTTGGCGAAACCCGGTCGATCCCCTCTTGCATCACTTTCTCCACAATCGCGTCGAATGGGGCAACGTTGCCGGCCTCGGCCGAGTCCATTCGCACGAGATCTGGGCGGGCGGCGAGCATCATCGAGGTCTCGAACTCGCCGGCATGAGAGCCGGAGATCGAAAGCGGAATGCCCTTTTCAACAGGGATTCTGTTCCATGTGGTCGAAACATATCCGGCCAGGTCTCGCAGACCGGTCACATAACAACCGGGCCACTTAAGTTCCAGTTGGGGAAGAATATCCTGAAGCACCGCATGGTTGCCGCCATGCGCAATCCAGAAATACACCATGCGAAAGCCCGTTCGCGCATGACTCTCAGCAATGTCGTGCAGCATTCCTGCCAACGTCGCTTTGGAAACCGAAACCGTCCCCGCAAATGCAGTATGTTCCTGTGAATATCCCAGAGTCACAACCGGGCCGACGAGCGTCTTTCCCAGAAGCCGTGCGGCACGGATGGCAGTCTGCAATCCATGCTCGTTATCGACGAGCAACGGCAATGCCGGACCGTGCTGTTCAGTCGCTCCGAGCGGCACGATTACGTCATGCCAGCCCCCGACGATCAGCTCACGGACTTGAAACGTGGTTAATTCGTCGAGAAGAAGCGAATGCTTCTCCCGCTCCGGTTCGATCATGGTGCCACCGTCACTCTCCGGCGGCTCACTACGGGGCACCATGACCTGTCACACGTCGCAGAAGCCTTCAACTCACTCGCGCCCTGGGTTGTGGGAATCGCCAAATCGAGCTCATATTTATGCTGGCCCAGAGCCGGCACAACGAACGACGTTTCGGCGTGTGCTAGCTTGCCTCGATTGGTGCGCGATTCCAACGTAAGGGTCAGCTTGCCGGTCAAAGCCTCATTGGTGTCATTCGTCAGCATGATCGTGAACCTGTGCCGGCTGTCTGGCTGGAGTTTTGGCTGCCAGAAATCCAGGTTTACTCCTAGAGGCTTGAAAGCCTGCCCCATGTAATCCTCAAAATAGGGTTGAAACTCCAGGGTCTGCACATTCCTGAAGTTGTCGTCCGTAAAAGTATGCGGTCCGTCCGCATCCAGGTAGGCAAGATACATGACGGCAGCAAATTGCCGGGTTGCCCGCCAGTGTTCGGTCAATCCAGCCAGAAGATAGGCGTCCTGGAAGAATCTTTCATCAGATGTTGCATTTGGTCCCACGAGGTGGTCATAAATAGGCTTGGTGATTACGGTAGGCCGTCCATCGCGATGCAACCAGAGCCAGTCATACTCGTTGATGATGATCGCATGGCCGGGAAACTGCGCCTTATAGCCCGGTCTATTTTCGAGATCGGACATTTCAAACAACGGGTGGCTCTTTGGAGAAGTCCAATACTTTTGAAAGAAGTAGCCTTTGAATTTATACGGATGAATCTCGTATGGATCATTCGGTCCCTGCGGGCCGTTGTAGCCGTTCTCCCACGGCCGGTTCGATAAATCCATCTTTCGGACTACCGGAATCACCTTGTTGCCGAGGAAGGGCCATCGCGTCTCGTTGGATGCATCCCACAGAACCACGCTGGGGTGGTTCCAGTTATCGCGAACAAACTCTTTGTACTCCGTCAATACCTCGTTTTTGTTCCACAGCTTGTGACGAAACGGTTCGCGGTCGTCCCACACCGGGTACTCATATTCCAGCAGAATTCCATCTTCATCGGCCACATCGAGCCAGTGTTGCGGAGGAGGGCCGATGCAGAGACGAAATGCATTCCAGTGCATCTTCTTGGGAATCTCCACGAGGAACTTGTGGACCCATGCGTCGTCCCACGGCAATTGACCGGAGTTGGGATCTGTGAAAAAGCGGTGCAGCGTGATGCTGGCCCCGCGCCAGTAAATCACCTTGCCATTCAGGATGGCTTTGCTGCCTTCGAAGTGCAACTCACGCATCCCAAAGCGTGTCGTAATACTGTCGCTTTCACTCGAAGTATTGAGCACATAGAGGAACGGATTATCCGGAGACCAGAGTTTCTCGTTCGGTATCGATACGGTTTGGCGCACGAACTTGTGCTCTCCGGCAGCGAGAGACACCTGTTCGCTGACATCTTTGCCCACCATTGCGCCGCTCTTCCAAGCCTTCACTCTTTGAGTCAGGTTGATCGTACGTGCATGACCATAATTGGTGAGCTCAGTCTCGACCAGAATTTCTGATGACTGAATACGCGGCGCCACCTGGACACTGTCGATCACCAGGTCCCCGGAGAGGAGCACAGAGACGCTGTCATAGATGCCCGGAGTCCAGAATTCCTTTTCGCCATCCCCGCCCGTCATCACCCAGTCGGGAACCGCCCCGGGGTGGGCTCCGATGCGAATCAGAAGGCGGTTTTCTCCCGTCCAGTTGATCGCGCTTGTCAGGTCAAAATGACCTGCGGTGAAGCTGCCCATGTGTTCCCCTATCTTTTTGCCGTTCAACCACACAGCTGTCCCAAACTGGGCCTTATTGACCACCAGGCGTGCACGCTGCATCCGAACCGGGGTCGTGAAAGTCCGCATATACCAGAAATAATTGCGCTTCTGTACGGTGCTGCCAAGTCCTTCCACAAACTCAGAGGCCGGAACTACGTGGTAGAGTTTTGCAAACGTATAGCCCCACTCGTGGGTGTGGTATTCATCTACGTCCGGAAACCTGGGCACAGCGGAATGTGTCAGTCCGGGAACGGGTCCCGTGTGAGTGAACGAAATTGGAATTGCATCAGGTCCTGTGCTTTCCCCAATCGACCAGGTACCATCCAACGGTATGGTAATCCGCTGAGCATGAAGATCGACCGAGAATGTCATGGCGACCAGAAAGATGCAGACTGCTACCTGCCGAGCAGTACTCCTGAACGATCTCATCGATTTCCACCCATCCCTTTGTTCTTGCGGAAAAACGCAAGGTTCCACGGTCCAATGGGGCCGAGACGAAAAGATTTATTAAGTAAATCGCAAAACATCGTCCCCACGCTGCTGTGCGTTAGCTCTCTTGTTTGTCTGTGGTAGTTACCTGGCGCTTGCCTTAAACCAGCCCACTAACAAACAGGCACATTCCGCTTCCAACTGGTCAAGATGGCCTTTTTCTACCGGCTGTCACATTCCCCCCTCCATCTATTCATGCGTTCCGCGTGAAAACCTCCCCAACGGGAACCGTGCCCAACTTATAGGCAAGAGAACAGCGCCAGTCAAAGCAATTTCCTAAAGTTCCAGTATGTTTGCAATGCGAACAGAGCGGCCGACGCCGGTAGCCGAACCTAACCGCAGTATCTCTAGAGATCGACGGAAATCTCCGTCGACTCTTATAGACCTCTCCGATCAAGATTGTTTACATTGCAATCGGCCTGACTGGAGTGTCAGGCAACTTTGTACCACAAGTTGGGGAACAGACTGGTAATCTCACCCGCGTTCTGACCGACATCAGGAATCATCATTCTTACAACCTTGCTCTGTGCGGCTGGCCTATTCGAGGTCACAGCCTGCGTGTACACCTCAAGCGTGATTCTGCTGTTCGCGTGTCGTAGAAGCTCCTGTACAGTCTTCACATCTTCTCCGTTGGCCTTCAGCAGCATGCCGAAGGTGTGGCGGAAGGTGTGCAACCGATGTTCTTGTAGATGCCGTTCGCCCTGGCGACCGGCTTGATATACCGCTTCATCAGATTGTCCGGCCAGTAGGGTTGTTCACCCTTCATGGTCTCGCTGACAAAGATGTAGTCGTCGGTTGGATGAGCGCTCAGGCCTACACCAACGCCGCAGATCGTTTTTTGCGATGACGAATGCGAATCGGCCAAGTAGCCGATGTGAGGCCAAATTCCCGCTCTTATGATTCTCGCCGTTCGCTTCTTCCTGGTGAAATGGAGCATTCGGGAACGAATGGTGGGATCGAAGCAACGTGTACTTCGATGACGAGGATGGGATGAAAACCGAAATTAAACACATTCGCAGGGCGACGATTCTTCAATTCAGGAATACATCGCACAACCTATTTATTGTTTTCCTATTTGTCGCAACTCTGTTCAGCCGAAGCAGTATGGCAATAGCGCAGTCTGCATCTCCAGACGGCACGGTCATACCCTCCGCATCAGAAATCATAGATACACAAGGTAATGTGTGGACACTTTCGCAAGGAGCGGTTTTGAAGAACAACGCATACGCAGGCTATACGGCAAATGTTGTGAAGCTTGCCTATGTTAACGGGATGATTTATCACGAAAATAGCCAAGGCTCATGGTACTGCTTCACCGGTACCGGAACAACGCAATGGGCCGAGTCGACGTACTCTCCCTTTCCCATCTCGCCGAATGGAATGACTATCCCTGCAAATGCATATATAACCGACTCGCAAGGTAATGTATGGACACTTACGTCTCAGACAGTGTTAGAGAATAGTGTCCCAGCAGGCTATACAGCGAATGTCATGCTGGTGGCGGTCGTTGGCGGAACAATCTATCAGGAAAACACACAAAACCAATGGTTCTTTTGGAATGGATCAGGATGGACAGGAGCGACCAATCCCCTTGCCGCATCAGCCAGTGGTGCCACGATTCCCTCAGCCCCCTACCTGATCGATACGCAAGGAAGCTTGTGGACTCTGTCGGCCCAGCAGACCGTTCTAAGAAACGGGACCGAGGCTGGCTATACCGCGAACGCGATTCAAATGTCCTATGTCAACGGAATGATCTATCACAAAAATGCTCAGAATCAGTGGTTCGGATGGAACGGGAATGGTTGGACCTATACCGGGACGAATCCACGCCCCGCGACGGTCTATTGGGGGGCAGACGGCCACCGCGATAAGGCGGATCAAACCGGCCAGGACAACCCCTACCAGGATGTTCCATTGAGCCAGCAGATCGCGGACCTCAAGAACATCTTCGGCAATACGCCCAACACGATCTTCTACAGAGCATGGGATAGCATCATTGGACATGAAAGTGACGTAACTGAATTGCAGGCTGCGGGAATTATCCCCATTATCTCGATGATCACATATCCAGATTGGTACAGCTTCTCCAGTGAGTCGGACGCTTATAATTGGGCGTACTCACAGGCCACAGAAGCAGTCAAGGCCGCGCCGACTGCGACGTACTGGATAGTTGGAAATGAATGGACGGATCAGCCGCCCATCAGCGGCGAGATCACAACAACGGCTGGCTCAGTTGCATCAGATTGGACGAATTTGAAGTCTTATCCCTTATACCGCGGTGCGGCTGCAGGAGCAATCGCAGCAATTCGGGATAATATTCCGAACGCGCAAATCATTGGAGGAGCAAGCACGGATTTTTACCGTGCGGGATTTGCCGATGCGCTGGCGAAGGATCTAGAGAACTATGGAGGGCGCAATTTAACGTGGGACTACACGAGTCTTCATTGGTACGTGGACGTGGCATCCGTGCATCCTAACGGCTCCGATGGAGGCAATTTGGGAATGCCGGACGACTACTATAACAACTACGACGCTTACACTCTTCTTAATCCAACTGGAAAGCCTCTGTTCGTAGATGAACTTGGTTCGAGCGACGGGGGCATTACATTTAACGACGCGGCTGCCGGAAATGCGATTACTGGGTTGATGCAGAATTTTCTGGCCAATGCAGTTCCATCCTCTTCAGCGCAAGGCATTGTGGGAGGGACGATTTATCAACTCTATCAGTATGCGCCGAGTCAGCAGTCATTTCTTTACTACCATGTTCCCGGAGAATCGACCACAACACTTGCTCCGCAGGGTGCAGCGGTGAAGAACTGGGCCAGCGCCAATGCAAATCCAAGCACGAATAGTGGTCCGGAATTCTCTCTGTCGGGTAGCGATTTTTCGGTGGGAGCGCCGGGACAAGCCACAATCACAGTTACAGTGACTCCATTGAATGGATTCACAGGGCAGGTTGGAATTGCCTGTAGTGCACAGAGTGTTCCGTGGGCAGGCGGTCCCGGAACGCCGACTTGCACTGTATCTTCCGTGCCTCCGATCACCGGGGATTTTCCGGTGTCGGCGACTGTGACTGTAGTCACGAGTTCTTCGACCCAACAGGGAGGATGGGTGCTAACGATAACTGGTACTGGAGGCGGTGCCAGCACTGATACCAATCTTAACTTTTCGGTGAACTAAAGCATGCACTGAATGAAGCAGCGGCCAGCCATCCGGACCGGCCGCTGCCATCTCGAAACGAGTGTGGGAGGATTATTTGCGGGGCATTGGTGGCATCTGAAGCGCATTTACGAAGCGGAAAAGATTTATCTGACCACTTCCCATAGTTGCCCTCCAAAATCTTTGGAACTCGCCAATGATTCGGTTATTTCAGCATCCGCCGTGTGGCCGATGCGTGGTTTATGTTGTGCATCGCCACAATATACGCTGGCCACAACGTTTGCGGCCAGAATAGTTTTGTGAGGGTACATCGTTGTCACGTTCCTGTGCAGGTTGGATGATCTGTCTTTTTGTCGCAGTTTTCTGCCCAAGCCATACCGCGGTACTCGGCCAGTCGCGTCCGCAACAAGGTTTTCAGTTTGCAGGTGTATCAGAGCGCGAAGCAAAACCGACTGCGCAGTCAAGTTCAAACGGAACAGGAAGAAGCATCGAACTCCGTGCAAGGGTTCTCCTCGAACGGGCCTTAACGGAGCCGAAGAAACAAATCGCTATCAGCGCATTGCGGTTGAGAAATCGCGCTTGTACATTCCGTTGTTGCTCGGCTCGGACATCATTCACGGCGATCGCACCATTTTCCCTGTTGGGAAGCTGCCAGTTTCTTTTCCCCGTTCCGTGGGGCAGGAGCCGCTAAGCTACATGCAGTTTCCTACTGGCCGTCCGTGGACAAATGTGGATCTGTCACATCCTCCTGCAACTGGCCGGGAAAAGGATGTTTCGCGTTACATCGATGAGGACAATGCCCCTCTGTTTCCATTCGGTTGGGGGCTTAGTTATTCTAAATTTTCGTTTCGAGACCCAGTTGTAAGCAGGTCGATAGTATCGCTCAGCGAACTTGTGTCGGATTCTTCAACAACGCAGCAACCACAGCAGGCTGGCGTGGATGTTCACAACGATGGATCAATGGAGGCAATCGAGACGGTTCAGTTGTATATTGGCAAACGCTCGAGCAGTGTGGAGCAACCCATGGCGAGTTGAAGGGATTTGCGCGTGTGAAGCTGGCGCCCGGCGAAACACGGCGCGTGGAGCTACCATTAGGTTTCGAGCAACTGTCCTTCATCAATGCCAAACAGGAGCGAGTCGTGGAACCGACCGTAGTCGATGTATGGGTTGGCGAGAATTCCTGGCGAAGCAGCATACGTCGTTCACGATCACTCCCTAGTAGGGAAGAACCTCTGCGCAGATTACTGAATTGACGATGCGAAGCACTCCCGAGCGCCCGCGCTTCTGCCCCCTTCCATTCGAATGCCTCTGGCCTTCATTGGAAACCTGCGAAAGGAAAGGTTGAATGTATCAACCGGAGATCTACGGAATTGTACTGTCGTTCATGATCATCAGCATGTTCTGTTGGGGGTCCTGGGCAAACACTCTTAAGCTTTGTCCCAAATTCAGGTTTCAACTCTACTATTGGGACTACGTGATTGGCCTTCTGCTCGGGGCCTGCATCTGGGGCTTGACTCTCGGCAGCTTCGGCAGCACCGGACAGCGATTTCTGGTCGATATCGCTTCAGCCAGTTCTCGCACCTTCCTGCTTGCCTTCATGGGTGGCGTGGTCTTCAATGTGGCCAATCTCCTTCTTGTAGCTGCCATTGACATTGCGGGCCTGGCCGTCGCTTTTCCCATCGGCATCGGGCTGGCTCTCGTCGTTGGCGCTGTGAGCAGCTATTTGATCACGCCCAAGGGAAATCCTCTTCTTCTCTTTGGCGGCATCGCTCTTGTGGTGGCCGCAATTGCCTTCGACGCCATAGCCTATCGCATCCGCGAAGCAAACAAGGCAGCCATGAGCCGCCGCGGAATCGTGATCAGCCTGATTGCTGGTGTTCTGATGGGATGCTTCTATCCCTGCGTCTCCGCGGCCATGACTGGCGCAGATCCCGTTGGTCCTTATGCGGCTGTCTTGTTTTTAGCCCTTGGCGTTCTGGTCTGCGCCATTCCGTTTAACTGGCTGTTGATGCGCAAGCCGCTCGATGGCGGCCGCGCCACTTCGATAGGCGAGTACTTTCAGGCCCCCGTCTCTTTCCATTTCTGGGGAGTGCTGGGCGGAGCCATCTGGTGCACAGGAACCGTTTTGAACTTTGTCTCCTCCCAAGCCCATATCGTTGGCCCCGCCGTCTCCTATTCCATTGGGCAGGGCGCGACCATGATCTCGGCTTGCTGGGGGGTCTTTGTGTGGCGCGAGTTCGCCACTGCTCCTTCTCCATCCAGGATCTTTTTGGCATGGATGTTTGTTCTGTTCCTGAGTGGTCTCACGGCAGTTGCTGTGGCTCCGCTCTTTTCCTGAGCTCCTGAATGGTCGCGATAGCAGGCCACTGCGGCTCAGTTGGTGCTCGTCTGAAGCAGCGCTAATTCCGCCCGCAGTGCACGATATCGAAAACGCCCAATCAGGAACAATGCTCAGTTTTTATCGGTTTAATGTTCGTGATACAGGAGAGACAAATTGCCCGGCAAAAAACCCATCATTGTTGTAGGCAGCATCAACCTCGATCTCGTCGCCGTCACTGAAAGGATCCCGGCCGTAGGCGAAACGGTGCTCGGATTGGATTTTCAAATCCATCCTGGAGGCAAAGGTGCAAATCAGGCCGTAGCCGTTGCACGCCTCGGATATCCAGTTTGCATGATCGGCCGCCTGGGAAATGATGCCTTTGGTTCTCAGTTGAGGACCCATCTCCAGAGCGTCGGCGTCGATCTCAGCGGAGTCGCCACCAGTCCCGGCGCTTCCGGAGTCGCCGTCATTGAAGTTTCCAGCAAAGGTGAAAACAGCATCATTGTTGCTCCTGGTGCCAATGCCAAAGTTACGCCTCAGGATGTCACCGACAACCTCGGAATCATTCGTCAGGCGGGCATGGTCCTCACCCAGCTCGAAATCCCCCTCGAAACTGTCGAACATCTCGCTTCCGTCTGCGCGCGGGAGAACGTACCGCTGATTCTCGATCCAGCTCCCGCGCGCGAACTTCCCAAGGCAATCCTAGAGAAGACGCAGTGGCTCACCCCAAACGAACTCGAAGCGGCGTTCTATTCTTCTGGCCACAGCTTGCCATCTGCTCAGATTGCCCAGTCCATTCTTGCCAATGGTTGTCGCGGCGTCATCCTCAAGCTCGGTTCGCAGGGCGTGTACCTTACTTCGCGCGATGGCGTCGATGAGTTTGTCCCCGCGTTTCGCGTGAAAGCGGTTGATACGACCGCTGCGGGTGATGCCTTTAATGGCGCCTTTGCTGTCGGTCTCATGCTGGGCAAGTCACCTCAACAAAGCGCTGTCTTTGGGGCCGCTGTAGCCGCAATCTCCGTAACCCGCGTCGGGGCGCAACCCGCGATGCCCACCATGGCCGAAGTGGCATCGTTCTTGCATGAAAACTCAACCATTTGTCTTTAGTGCACTTCGCATGAACCTCAGTCCGGCGATGATTTCGGTCTAAACGGCCGGACAAAACAGAGACGAATTGAAGTCCTTTGCATGAACTGGAGAACCCGCATTGAAAAGTACTCGCCCAAGTCTTCGGTGGTGCCCGGCACTCTCACTCTGTGTTGCACTCTTAGTGACATTGGCCAGGGCTCAGGATTCACATTACGTTCCTTCGCCTGCCGTCCAGCTGATCACCTCTCCTCCCTGCCTCACTCTGCCCAATGCATGGGAAGGTGAAAGGTTTCCCTGCACTCCGTTCGCTCATCGTGAATGGCTGACAGATCTCAATCATTGGCGCACTGAGCGTCGTATTCGCGTCGGCTACGATCCTACCCGCTATTCCGTCCCGGCCCTCAAATGGGCGCAATCCAGTTTCATCCAGCCGCAAATGATGGTCAGCGACCGCTTCTTCTACGACCCCGTACAGGGCAAGTACACGGTCGACAAGTATCTCGACGACCTCCAGAAGCGTTACGGCGGCATCGACAGCGTGCTTATTTGGGCGACTTATCCAAACCTGGGCATTGACGATCGCAACCAGCAGGACATGGTTCGCTCCATGCCTGGCGGTATCGAAGGCCTCAAGCAGATGGTCGCCGATTTTCATCGTCGTGGCGTTCGCGTGCTCTTCCCCATGATGATGTGGGATCAGGGCACCCGCGATCCCGGCAAGCCCTGGCCTGATGCCGTCGCCGAGTTCATGAAGCAGCTTGATGCCGATGGCGTCAATGGCGACACACAGGATGGCGTGCCTTTGGCTTTCTCCCTTGCCGCCGAAAAGATCGACCATCCTCTTGCTTTCGAACCGGAACTCGGCGAAAGTGACGAAGCTGTCGCATGGAACGTGCTCTCCTGGGGATACTACTCTGATTTCAAATTCGTGCCCCAGGTCGATCGCTATCGCTGGTTTGAGCCGCGTCACATGGTTCACGTTTGTGATCGCTGGAGCAGGTCGAAGACCGACAATCTCCAGTTCGCTTTCTTCAACGGAGAAGGCTGGGAGAGTTGGGAAAATATCTGGGGCATCTGGAACGGCATCACCCCGCGCGACAGCGAAGCCACCCGCCGCGTCGCCACCATGGAGCGCGCATTTGCTCCGTTCCTTATCAGCGCGGAGTGGGAGCCGTTCTATCCCATGCACCTCTACGGTGTATTCGCCAGCCGCTGGCCGCTCGGGGACCAGACCCTCTGGACCATCGTCAATCGCAACGAATATGACGTCTCCGGCCGCCAGATCACGGTCCCATACAAATCCGGCATGCGCTACTTTGACGTCTACCACGGCGTTGAACTAAAGCCCGCCATTGAAGCCGATCAGGCCGTGCTTTCCTTCCCCATCGAAGCACGCGGATACGGAGCCATTTTCGCCACTCCGTCCGAGCCCGATGCCACAATCCGCCAGACTCTCGACAAGATGAAGGAACTCACCGCCAAACCTCTGTCGAGTTTCTCCAATGAATGGCAGAAGACTCTTCAGAGGATTGTCGATATACCCGCCACCAAACCTGCCCGGACTGCACCCGATGGCATGGTCCGCATCGATGGGAGTGACTATCTCTTCATCGTTCGTGGTATGGAGATCGAGGGCGACAACGACGTCGATGTCGATGTCCAGTATCCATGGGAAAACAGCCCTCGCCGTTACCACGAACATCGCATCGAGATCAAACCCTTCTACATGGACAAGTACCCCGTCACCAATGCCGAGTTTAAGAAATTTCTCGATGCCACGCATTACCGTCCTAAAGACGATCTGAACTTCCTCAAAGACTGGCAGGGCGGCACATATCCTGAAGGGTCTGCCAATCGGCCCGTTACCTGGGTTTCGATCGAAGATGCCCGCGAGTACGCCAAGTGGGCCGGCAAGCGTCTCCCGCACGAGTGGGAGTGGCAATACGCCGCGCAGGGCAATGACCAGCGCCATTACCCATGGGGTAACTGTGATTGGACCCTTCCACCCACTGTCCCCAATCCACTGGCATGCCCCGTGCCCGCTGATCCCAAGGACACGGTGGCGCCCATCCCGGACAGAGGACGCACCATGCTTGCCGCCAGCGATGTCAATGCGCACCCCCGGGGAGCAAGCCCCTTCGGTGTGATGGATATGGTGGGCAACGTCTGGCAGTGGACCGACGAGTATGTCGACGAGCACACCCGCGCCGCCATCCTCCGTGGTGGAAGCCACTACCAGCCCCAGGGCTCTATGTGGTATTTTCCTCAGGCCTACCAGAATGGCGAACACGCCAAGCTGCTTCTCATGGCGCCAAGTTACGATCGCTCTGGAGCTGTAGGCTTCCGCTGCGTCAAAGATGCCGAATAGGCTGCGCAAAGAACACGGCAGAACTCATGCGCTCGAGGGGCATTTTCCTCAGAGGTGTTCAAACATTACCTTACGCTCAAGGGGTGACTGACCTGGAAACCGCATCAACCCGGGTTCCAGGCCGGTCACTCGGCGTGCTCGGGCGGGCTCAAGCAAAGGCCGATGATGCCGGCCGCCTTGGTCTACGTTGACGAAAAGACCGCATCCAAGCGCTTGACCGGCTCGATCCGGGCTAATTGGGATAGCAGTGGACTGAACCAGATCCCAAACCTAAAATCATTCCGACGAAGAACGGGGATGTTCTTTCGTACCAGCACTAAGATGTTCTTCTTTCGTACTAACACTAAATGGAGTAGCTGAACTGGATGCAAAATCCGAGAAGAGCTATTCGAAGGGCTCAGGACAAACTTAACGAAGCACGAGCGCGTTTCACATCAAGCGCTCGGTACAGATGGGTTTCTGCTCTTCGGGTCAGCTTGGGCTGTGCTTTAATGTTTTTCCTCGCTGCCCATTTCGTCTTTGCAAACGACCAACACTCAAATCCCTCATCCATGTCGGGGTATACCCGGCAACTCTGGCAGACTCAGGATGGCTTGCCTGAAGGAATTGTGCAAGCTATAGCCCAAACGGACGATGGTTACCTCTGGATAGGAACAAGTGGCGGCCTGGTCCGCTTCGATGGTTCACGATTTACGCTCTTCACACACACAAACACACCAGCATTTCGTGCCGACAGCGTCTTCTGTCTCGCGCGGGCAAGTAACGGCACTCTGTGGATCGGTACCGAAGGAGGCGGTCTCATTCGCTATCGTCACGGCCAGTTCCGCCTATTTTCGAAGCTTGATGGACTCACTGATGATTTTGTGCGGACCATATTGGTGGATCATCAAGGCCGAATTTGGGTAGGAACAGACCATGGACTATTCCGTGTGAGAGGCGACCTTGTGACCGCCATTCATCCTCCTGATGCCAAAGATCTTGGATCGATCCATGCCTTGGCTGAAGGCAGCGATGGAGGAATATGGGTTGGTGGCTCAAAACTCTTCAGGCTCATCGATGGTCGGGCGACTGAATATCCATTGGCAGGTGCGCCAGGATGGCTGGGTATCAAATCCTTTTTGCCACTGCGCGATGGAAGCCTCCTGGTTGGGACTATTTCGGCCTTGATGCGGCTGCAGATTGCCAGAGGCCACGGGGTGTGGGCCAAAGTAGATGGTGTTGTCGGCACCGTACGAACGTTACACGAAATGAAAGATGGTTCGGTTTGGATCGGAACTATCGGCCATGGCCTCTTTGTAATGCGCGACAATCGCTTTAGCCACTATGCGGCGCCCGAGGTATTGCCCAGCAACATTGTTCTTGGGATCTACGAAGATAGCTATGGAGACATCTGGCTCGGCACACAGGCCGGAATGCTACGGCTCAGAAAGGCAGAAATTACGACAGTTGAGGTCCCTGGCATGGCCGATTCTGATTTTGGCAGCATTTATCAGGACCGGCATGGAACCCTTTGGGTGGCCTCCTCTCGACTTCACCAGATTCGTGCGGGCAAAATAACAGAGTTTCATGTGCCAGGAACTCACGACCTGAAGATTAGGACTGTACTGGAAGATAGCGAAGGAGCATATTGGTTTGGAACTGAAGGGCAAGGTATTTACCGGATGCGTGGAACGCGTGTCTCCCATTTCACCAGCCAATCTGGCGGATTGGCAAACGACTTCGTTCGGGGATTTCTCCAGTCTCGGGACCGGAGTGTCTGGATTGCAACGGACGGCGGAATAAGTCACTGGGTAAATGGAAAATGGCAATCGTTCGATCAGCAGAATGGACTTGCCTATGGAAGTGGAAGGGCTCTGCTGGAAGATGCTAAAGGCGATCTCTGGATTGGAACAGATGGCGGATTGAGTCACCGGCATCTGGATAAATTCGTCAACGATGAAATCACACGTGCACTCGCGACAAAGAAAGTGTGGTCGCTTCATCAAGATGTCGAAGGTGGGTTATGGTTTGGGACACGAGGGGACGGACTGTATCGCTGGTGGCTCGGGCGGATGTCCCATTTCACCATCTCAGACGGATTGGCATCCGATAGTGTTTACTCCGTCGTCGAAGACACTTCCGGGCAAGTCTGGCTGAGCAGTCCGAACGCCGTAACTATGGTAGCGCGAAAGGAAATCGATCAAGCGGCAGAGGATCCCTCCTTCCATCCCCATTTCAGACTTTACGGAGCTTCCGAAGGGTTGCAGATAACACAGATGTTCGGCGGCATTCAGCCCGCAGGAATCCTGGCTTCCGACGGTAAGATTTGGTTTGCAAGTGCGGCTGGACCAGTCCGAATCCATCCCGGCAACCGGAACATCAGCAGGAATATGCCAAGGGTTGTTCTTGATGACCTGGACATTGATGGCAGCTCTGTGACAACGGCTAATGGGGCGGATCTCGGCACTGGAGGATCAAGGATCGAGTTTCATTTTCATGCCATTCAACTCACTGCCCACAATCGCATACGATTTCGATACCGTCTTGACGGCTTCGACAAAACCTGGAATTCCACGCTGCAAGGCAGTGCCTCCTATACGAATCTTCCTCCCGGGAGATACACCTTTCGAGTGGACGCATTTGATGCCAATACCCCGGATGACCTCACCGAAGCATCCATTGCTGTAACGCGGCGGCCCCATTTCTACCGGACGTGGTGGTTCGCACTATTCTGTCTTATGCTGAGCGTGGGCGTCATATGGGGGATCCAGTGGCGCAGAACGCGAAGCCTTAAAGAGAAGTTCGCTGCTGTAATGAAGGAGCGGAGCCGGGTGGCGGGGGAAATCCACGACACGATCATTCAAGGTTGCGCTAGTGTGTCGGGGCTCCTGGAGGCACATAGAATTCTGACCGATCAGGGGATCGCCCAGGGCGATCAGTTGCTGAATACCGCTTCGTTACAAATTCGATCCACAATCGACGAAGCACGGCAGGCTATCTGGGGCCTCCGTACGGGCGACATTGCGGAAGTCAATATTGCCGAAGAGCTTCGAGTGATCGCGGCACAACTAAATGCGGAGTTTCAGCTGCCCATCCTATGCAAAATCAAAGGAAGGGGAAAGCCGGTTCAGCGCACAGTCGCCCATGAGATTATGATGGTCACACGCGAAGGTCTCTATAATGCAGCGCGCCATGGGCGCCCGAAAAGCGTTGAACTGCTTGTGCAGTTTGACCCTTCGTTGCTTCGAATTATTATCTACGATGATGGAAAGGGGTTCGATGTAAACCATCCTGGAGTGTCCAAGGACCAGCATTTTGGCCTGGAAGTGATGCGAGAACGAATCCAGCGAATTGGCGGGGAGTTTGGAATCGAGACCGCGGAAGGGCAGGGAACGCGTTTGACAATCTCCCTTAAGAACACAAGCCTATACGCATCGCGAGCACAACTATGACTGAGATAGCCAGGAAGATCACTGTTCTGATTGTTGACGATCATCCCTTGATGCGAGTTGGAATTGCGACGATCATCAATGCGCATCCGGACTTTGAGGTGATTGGTCAAGCCTCCAGAAGCAAGGATGCTGTTGAACTCTTCTTGCAATGCCGGCCCGATGTGACACTAATGGACTTGAGGCTTCCTGATGGAAGTGGTGCAGACGCAATCCGAATGATTCGTGAGGTCGAACCGAGGGCGCGGATTGTTGTGGTAACCACTTATGAAGGTGACGAGGACATCCATCAGGCAATTGCGTCGGGTGCTCAGGGTTACGTCATTAAAGGTATGCCGTATGAGATGCTTGTGAGCGCAATTAAGAAGGTCCACCGCGGAGGACGTTTCCTACCTCCCCCTGTCGCAAGGGTTCTCGCCCAACGCAACCCCAGACAAGGGCTTACCGCACGGGAAAAGGAAGTGTTGGCCCTGATGATTGAAGGCAAGACCAATCCCGAAATCGCCGACGCACTTAGGATTGCCAGAGCGACTGTAAAGGCGCATGTGGAGCACATCCTTTCCCGGCTCGATGTGACCGATCGAACGCGAGCGGTTGTGGTTGCTCTGCAACGTGGAATCGCACACCTCTAGGAGCATCTCTCAACGAAGATTTTCGTAAGCGCAAATTCACATGTTCACGATCTCAGTTTCCCAGAAGCGCCTCCGTACCGCCTCGGGGTCTCGCTCCCCTGCTTGTACCTCACAAGTACTCGATCGGTCGATGTGCCGACGCAGCGCGGCTCGGTCCTATTGAATACCCTTAGCGTCATCTTCGGATTCATGTTGACGGGAGAGGACGCGCATGCTGTCAAAGATTTTGCCGAGATTGTCTCTCATTTGCTTGTACTTTAGACACAAGGCAACCTGCTCTTTCGCCTCATTCAACTTGCCGCTCTGGCGGTACAAACCCGCCAATCGGTAATGTGCTACATAATCCGATGGATCAATTTGAATCGCACGTTCGAACATCTGCTGTGCTCGCTCTCGCTGATTTAAGAGGACAAGCACCTCACCCAACTCAGTGCAGGCATCGCTATCATTTGGGTCCAGTGCTAAAGCATGCGAATAGGCAGTAGATGCGGCTTGCAAGTTCCCGCGTTTCTCTGCGATTTTCCCTAACATAAGTAGTGCTTTTTCATCCTCAGGATTGGCTGCCAAGGCCGCTTTAAACTCGGCCTCCGCCTCGGCCTGGAGCTTCTCATCGGAGGAGTGATAGAGAACGTCCCCCAATTCGGTATGCAGTCCCGGAAGGGTAGGGTCACTCTTTATTGCCTTTCGATAATTTTCGATGGCAAGAGCGCCCTCGTTATGCCGCGCCAATTCACGCGCCATTACCATATACATCTGCGCACTACCCGGAGCCGTCATGGCCAATGTCAACATGGCTTTGCCGGCAAGATCCGAGTAGAGCCGATAGGCACTGAAGAGCAGTACCGTGTTGGTTGGCTGCAATGCCAACAGGGACGACACAGTTGTTGCCGCCTTTTCCAGATCGCCAGTTGCCGTGTAGTTCTGGATCAAAGCCTCGCCCACCTCGGTGTAAACTTTCTCATCCTTGAGCTTTGGAAAGACAGCTTCGAGATCCTTGCGACTGCCTGTCTGGTCACCGGTCCGGCCCTCCGCCAGCCCAAGTAGTGCCTGAATTTTCGACAAATCGGGCTGCAATTTAACGGCTGCGCGAAGTTGGGGGACAGCTTCCTTGTAGTCGCCGCGAAAAAATAGGAGGACGCCAAGATTTGCATGCGCGTCGACAGCGCCTGGATCGAGAGCAACGATTTTCTCGAACTCAGGAATCGCAAGATCCGGGCGACCCTCCCGCAGATACCTCTCCGCGTTATGCGAATGCTGGGAGATCTGATCCTTTACTGCCGCCGGACTCTGGCACGGTGATGGAATAGTGACAGCCATCAGAAGTGCCACAAGGAAATGCATCTTGATTTTAGAGAGCGAACATAAAGGGTTGCGCGGCTGTCCGCGGCCACCAATGGGGTGTGACTCGTGCCGCTCCCTCTCGCCGCGATTGATCGCAGGAATGTATGTTCTGTGGTTCATTCCTAAACACCAGAAGATAGCCTGCTGTCCGGTCGCGGAGTTCGCGGCCGACCCGTGCGCACTTGCGGGCCGGCCCGCGTCAACATAATCAGAAGCTCAGCCGTGTGCTGATCTGCATCTTACGCCCACCATTCGTAAGGTTCCTGTCATAAGTTACGTTTGTGCTTGGACATGCCGCACCCAGGGTTGGACAATACAAACTGTAATTCGGATCGCCAAAGCTCGGATGATTGAACACATTGGTGGCGTCTCCGCGAATCTCCCACTTGATCCCTTCGGCGAGAGCAAATGTTTTTCCGAGGCTCATATCAACATCAGTTAAGCCAGGCCCGTAAACGCTGTTGCGATGTGCGTTTCCGAATGTGCCTGCTTGCGGAGCAGCGAAAGCCGTCGGATTGAACCACCCCGTATGGATGCTGGGATGTGACAATTTCGGGTTCCCGATGACATTCGGATACCAAAAGCCATCTTGTGCAAAGGACTGGTTATTACTAACTATTGGGGTGAAAGGATTACCGCTCTGGGCCCGAACTATTGCCGAGACGTTCCATCCCCCAACAACCGAATCAAGAATTCGAGCATTCAGTCCGCTTCCGCCCAGGTATCGTCTACCTATTCCGAAAGGCATCTCATAGGTCACATACCCTTTGAATGCGTTTCGCACGTCAAAACTTGATGGTCCGTAGTTGGCAGAGGGTTTAAATGCGTTTTGCCAAATTATAGACGGGGCCTGCCATGCGGCGGAATCCTGGTCGTTAAGAAAGTGCGACCAGACGTAATTGAAACTGAAGCTGAGGCCTGAGGTAGAGCGTTGCGTAATCGACGCCTGGAATGCATTGTAATTTGACACAGCATTATAGTTTCCGCCCCAGGAAATCATATTCTGGAACTGTGGATAAGGCCTGCCGGAAGGATTGTCTTGGGGGCCAAGCTTACTTTCGGGCACCTGATTGATATCCGACTGAAACGGAAGGTTGTAGCCATGACTTGCCACGTATGCGATCTCGGCGACAATATTGGGAGTCAACATACGCTGCACATCCAAAGTCCATTGTTCTATTTTGGTGTCGGGCGCATGGTACTCTTGGTACCATGGTCCCTGACCGTTCAGGGCGTCTGGAGTGTTTGGAATGGGCCCGTAGGGCAGCTGGGATGCCGTATAGGTGGCACTGACCGCACCATTCCCGTTCACCGTGCTCGTTCCGGACAAGTTCACCACCGGTGTGATGCCGTTGGTCAAGTCTGATGCGCTTCCAGTTGATTGCAACGCGCCACCCATGGCAAGCCCCCTGCTATTTAGGGTGTAATTGTAGTTGTAAAGTCCCCAACCTCCCCGCACCGTCGTGTTGGGTAATGGCTCCCAAGCGAACCCAACCCGGGGTAGAACACTGCTCCAGATATTCGCTTCCAGAGAAGTACGCCCATTTGCGTGGGTTGTGCCGTACCACATCGCTCCAAGCGTGCCCGTCGCCGGATTCAGAATCGTGGGATCGAAGGAGGCTTCATTACCCTTAACCTCATTCCATCCATGTTGGATTACGTAGCGGACGCCCAAATTGAGAGTGAGGTTGGGTTTCAGCTTAATGTCGTCTTGCGCAAACATCTGGGGTGTCTTGTAGCGCCCACCGTATTCGGGAACGACATAAGCGCTCCAATAATTCGAATCGCCCAAGAGAAAGTCAGCATAACCTGCACCGGTAGAACCCGACCCTACATATGCGGACGTGTAGTTGCCGGAGAAAGTGAAGGTCCCGCTATTGGTGTTGCCCCACGCAGTTGCATTGTCCTGGTAGATAAGAAATTCCCCGCCGAAGTGAAGAATGTGCTTGCCTGTGACCAAGGTCACCACATCGGAAGGAGCAAAAGTAAACTGTTTCAGAATTGCATTTGAGGCTGGTGCTATCGAGGCATAGCCTCCGGTGATATTGAAAGCTGGAAGTGCATCGGCTTTGGCATAACTGAGCCCAAGTTGTTCCGGATAACCCTTCCCAATCGTTTTATCCGCAAAAAAGTCCAGTTCGTCTGTAAACCCAAATCTTGCCTCGTTGATCAAACGCGGACTGATTGTCCACACGTCTGAAATCTGAGCGTTGTTGTTTTCACCGTCCTGATTTTGCCACCCGACAGGGGCAGCAAAGATACTTGGACCCAGCGCTGGTGCATCCTGTTCGCTGTCAGAAATCGTGATGCGGTGTTGCGCGGTGACATCGTAATCGAGGCGGCCAAAATATTTTGTCGTCCAGGATGCTGTTGCCAACGAATAGTAGTAATTGTTCGCCGTTGTGCCATTCGGCTCGAGTACACCAGGGATGAAGAAACCTGACGAAGGGTGGTTCGTTGCGGTCGGGAAAAGGGATTGTATCTTCAAAGCGACTGGATTGATCAAGGATTGTGGAATCTTGTTTCCGTTGCCATATTCTGACGCGAATGAATGCCTTATCACGCAGGGGGCAGGCTGCGTCGTACCATCGTCTTCAAGGCAGGTGCCCGTCTGCTTTACTACCTGGGTTGTAGGGTCATAGATTGTTGGGAACCCTGTAAAGTCTCCATTCATCACCTCCTTCGTTGGGAGTGTCGCAAACCCTGTATTCGCGCCGCTATTGTTGTAAGTCCGATCATAATTGAAGTAGAAGAACAGCTTATTCTTCAGAATCGGCCCCCCAATAGCCCCCCCGAAGTTATCGAAACGGAGAAATGGGACTTTCACGGGTGCGCCGAAACCGTAGTTTGCTGCATTTAATGCGTCGTTTTGTAAGTATTCATACACTGCTCCGTGAAATTTATTTGTGCCTCCTTTGCTGATCTGGTTGTACTGTACTCCACCGATTCCTTGTTCCGCTGAAAAGGTAGAGGCCTGTATCTGTACCTCTTTGATGTCTTCTAAGGGTATGACCACATTGTTTCCTGAGTTGACGAGGAGAACAGTCGAGCCATCCAATGTAACGTTATAGTAGGGAAGATTTCCGTTGACCGCAGCGCCTGTTTCTTGGGGGTTACTCGAATTTGAGTACGCGCCTGAGGCCGAAGCTGCGCCAGTTGCGCCTGGGGTCAGAATGACAAAGTTCTCCCAGGTAGGACCGGAACCTACTCCTACTTCCGGCATCTGCTCCATGGCCTGCGCTTCCAGCGTAATGGACTGCTCTGCCGTCTCTGTGCTCAAAAGAGGGACATTGTGCGCGTCAACAACAACATTCGCGGTCTCCGACCCAACTTTTAGCTGTGCGCTCACTGTCGTGTAGCCTGCCCTCACCGTAACTGGTCCGCGGACCAATTTTTGAAAGCCTTGTTTCGAAAAGGTGACCATGTAGTTGCCGAGTACGATAGACGAAGTGTCGTACACGCCTGCAGCGTTGGTGGTGACGTTTATAGACACGCCGGTATCGATGTTTACGACAGTTACGGTTGCAGCGGGAATTAGTGCACCCGTGCTGTCGGTTACCGTACCTCGGATGTCGCCAGAGCCTGTGGTCTGCGAGAAGCCGGCAAGGCTCGAGCCTACGACCAGAAACAATATCAAACCCGAAAGGTACACCCTCATTAGCATTGCATCCTTGAGCTTTTTCTGAAGGTAGCCGTGTCTTTTCATTACGTTCATCTCTGTCCTCTCTGAATTCGGTGGGATCCCTATAATTTTGTTCGTTTTATCGTCGAATGGTCTGCGCTATAGCCTTACAACAAAATGCGCGCCACAGTTGCGACGAATGAATATCCTTCGGTGAATCCATGGAACCTGCATTGATGGTTTCCGGAAGGTAATCGCAGCAATCGTAGGTACTCTGATAAACGCCTGACATCCGCCACATGGCCTATGGCAATGCAGGCGTTCACCTGGGTGGATACCTTTTCTTTTCGTCGCCTGATATCGCCTAAAGTAATGCCTGACAGAGTGAGGGAGCGAGTGCGGGGCGCGTCGTGATCGTACCGCATTGCAGATGCAGATGAGGTTTGCTTCGCGATGCGGCTCATCTCCTCCGCGCTGTAAGTCGCTGTTTCTTCAGGGCCGCGCGTGCATAAATTTTCTATGCGCAATTGCCAATCAGCCCGTCAGCGCCGTGGTCGCCACGCGCGCCGAGCCTCCGGCATTTGGGCCAATGTTTCGCAACCGGGTCATCAGGCGGTCGAAGAGGCCCTGCTCCTGAGAATGATCACTATCGGATGCGCTTCATGATTTCCACTGTGGCCGTGTTCTCGCGATGAAAAGATCTGCAGCCAGCAAGTCAGGTCGGGTTAGCATGGAGACCGATCTGGATCGCATAAGCCCTGATTGTGAGGAGTAGAAGTGGAAATGCATAGACCATTGCAGTGCACATTCTGCAGGTTGCCTGGCAAAATTCCAGACGTGCCCTACATCTTTTAGCTGTTGAAGATATTTGCTCATCAATGTGCATGGCCACATAGCGGCGGGAGAGCGCCAATGCAGCATTGCTGTTTCATGGGTGATCCACAGTGCGTCATTAGATTCTATTTGTTCATCAAACCTGCGGCGTGGTTCGATGGCTACGCCGCAGGTCTGCGTTATCTCGATCTCGCCTTCACAGGTAGCAAAGGTCAGAGGTTGAATCAATTCACGATGAAAATGACATTGGTATCAGCCGTGATATCCCTGCCGGTCGCGACCACCGTCAAGTCATAAAAATAGCCAGAGGTCGCTGGGTCGGCTGAGATTGTGATCGTAGCGGTTACTGGAGCACTGCCCTGTAACGAAACAGGCCCTGGAACCGCACAAGTCGGAGTGTCGGGTGCACCCGCGTACTGCAGGCTTTGAACGCTGCAGGTCAGGACTATATCCCCGTGATACTCCTTGATAGGCGTCAATGTGATCGTCGCAGTCGCTGTTGTCCCTGGCGAGAGCGTGGGTCCTGTGCCACCAGACAAAGAGAAAGTCGGTTTATTGTTGTAAGTTGGGTCGTTGTGGCGGGCGATCCACTCCTTCACTGCTTTGCCTTGTGGCGCGATCGTAACCGGCCCGCCAGCAGGATAGTTATAGAGGAAATAGCCAGTTTCAACTTGATCATTAGGCTCTTTTGGATCAAAAGGCATTTGATAGAGTTGGTAGATTGTTGCTCCTACAACTCCACGCTCAGTTGACGACGGGTTTGTGTGTGACAGAACATTGTCCATTAGGTTGGTCAACCTGACCCCAGCTTCAACATCGTTTGCCGGAACATTCCCATCACTTGAGCCTAACTCGTCTATGAATAACGGCTTCATCGCCGGATAAAGCAGAGAATATGCATTGAGTGTAGAGAAAGGGGACCAATTGGCGACAAAGTATGAATCGGGTACCCCCAGATCTCCCGAATCACCCTGTGTACCGTCGGAAGCTACATCCATGTACCAATGCAGGTTCGTGAAATCCCACAACAGATCGCGGCCATTATAATCGACAAGATCCGCCGCGAGCGCATCGGCGAAGCCTAAGGGTGTCCATCCGGTAATCGCCCCTGCGATGATTTTTGCATGCGGATTGTTGTCGCGAATGGCCGCAATTGCGCCCGCCGCGGCCCCTCTATAGATGGGATAATGGGGAGCGGTGTTCCAGTCTGACGCCAACTCGCCGAATTTGAGTTTCTCATTTGCAATCGGCCATTGCGAATTCCATTCATTTCCAACTTTCCAGTACATCGCGGTCGGCGCGGCCTTGACTGCCTCTGTGGCCTGTGAGTACGCCCAATTATAAGCGTCCGACTCACTGGAGAAGCTGTACCAATCTGGATATGTGATCACCGAGACAATGGGGATAATTCCCGCAGCCTGCAACTCAGTTACGTCACTTTCATGCCCAATGATGCTATCCCATGCGCTGTAGAAGATTGTGTTGGGCGTATTGCCGAAGATGTTCTTGAGATCCGCGATCTGCTGGCTCAATGGAACATCCTGGTAGACTCCCGGTTTGTCTCTGTGGCCGTCAGCGCCCCAGTAGATCGTGCCGGTCCGCAAACACTTCTTTTCGCCATGGCCGGCTTCATTCCCGGGAAAGCAATTGCCGGACCGTGACGATGCGGTGACGGTTTGTCCGATCGCGCATTCCGCGGCAGTCGCCAAAATAAGAATCCCAAACAGCATTTTCCATGTTCGCGAAAATCGGCTTCTGGCCCCAGCGCGCACTTTTTCTTCTTTTGAATGCCTAAAATCCATTGTTGTGTGGGTATTACTCGATGCCGTATGCACACTTCACCTCCAAGGGGATTTGTGATGATTGGGAGTACTGGAAACCGCACACAGGTGAAATCCATGGGCACGCCCAGTACGGAGTGGTTGAAGAGAGGAATTTGCTACCATGAGAACCTGGCGTCGAACTGCACGCCAAGTTGTTCCCATGAAAATTGGAAAAGAGGTTGCCGCTTGCGCCGAAGCCAGTATTTGTTGTCCCCAAAATGTGCGTCCAGGACTTAATTAGTAAGGTGCCATAGGCGCCATCGTAGACCTCCTTCGTATATGTGATTTCGATTTCGGATTGGAATGTCCCCGTCGTCAGGTTGCGACAACCCAGTATGAACGCCCCTAGGCTGCACGTGAATGTCCCAGAACCACTCGACTCCTCTCTAGGGATTCAGTAGGCCCCTATGTTTTTTGGCCTTAGCTTCCAATTGTTCGCGCTATTGCTTTACAACAAAATGCGCGTCACATGTTGCCACGACTGAATATCCTTCGGTAAAACCATGGAACCTGCATGGGAGGTCTCTGGAAGGAAATCGCGACAATGGTAGGTACCCTGAGAAACGCCTGGCATCCGCCACATGGCCTATGGCAATCCGGTTGCGCACTTGGCGGACACGTTTCCTTTTAGCCCCTTGGTATCACGTGAATTATGCAAGCAGGAGCGTGTGAGCGCGGAGCCGCGTCGTAATCCTCGATGGTTTTGCGGTAATGGAAGCTGGAATTGTCGCGAGCGTAAACATGCTTCGTGCCTGTGGAGAGACTGCCTGCAATCACGTCCAGGTGTGCGGCGATCCCACGGGCGCGGGAACGAGCTGTCCCTCCGGCGGCTTCAGCAGATGGGGGCAGTTCGTGGCCATGCTCCTATCAGTTAGACGGCGGCCAGGCGGTGAGCGAAGTCAAGTTATGGCATTTGGGCTTACCGCAAGCGCCGCCGCGTCGTGCCGCTCCAAGTGCCCGCCTTGACATCAATCGACCAATTTGCTTGCCCCAAGATTGTTGGCCATCCATCATGGTCGTTATCAAAGACCACAGGGAAAAACTCGTTTTGACCAATTCCTGAACTACCGCCCATGTCTGTCCATCGATCTCCGATGTACACATAGGTAGTGCTCCGACTGCCTGCGACGGGCAAAATCAAAAGGTTTTGCGTATCGAAGGTATTTGCGCTTTGAGGCACGGTGCTTACGTAGCGGCCCCAATTCCACGGTCCGGCCAGTTGACGTGCTGTCCAAACTGTGGTTTCGCTCGACTTCCAACCGTCTGTATCTGACGCGAATAAGAAATACCGGGACCCGATCCTGACCAGATCTGAGGCCTCCTTATTGCTCGGCGAGGCTGCATAGTTCCGAGGAAGAATCCTGGACACCACAGAATCAATCGCAAGAAAAGATCTCTTGAGCGGGCGATGCAGATTGAACCATTAATTTCCGGGCTATCGTTTGTCAAAGACAGATACGCTTGAGTATTTTCGACCAGAATTGACCCAAGATCGCCCATCGAAGATCCGCATGGATATGGATCTTCGGCTTGATATCGAAACGGCCCATAAGGCGAGTCACTCGTAAAGAATGTCAGCTTGTTTCGCCCAGTTCCGTCGTTATTGTTGTGCTCGGTAAAGAGGACATACTTTCGGGTCGTCTTGTTATAAGCAACTTTTGGACGTCCGATCCAGTCATTCTTGTTATATGCAGGCACATCCAATAGGTTCACCACGTTGCCGTGGGAGGTCCAAGTGATTAAATCGGTTGATGTGTACAGATTCACCTTATTGTTTACGGGACCGGACCAATCCATCCCATACCAATAGAAGACAGAGGCCCACCGCACAATCGTACCGCCCTGCGCTCTAATCGGCTGCCCTGCCGTATCTAACCAGACGCTATTGTTCACGATCTGTGAGTTATGTTCTCGGGCCAAAACGGAGACAGCGGAATTCGATGTGGTTAGTATTACGGAGACAGCGGCAATCACAATTGCGTGCTTTATCGTACAGTGTGGAAATGTAAACATGTGTTTCGTCAAATCACCTTAAATGATGGATATTTCCCGCAGAGAACGCTGTTTCATACTTTGCGCTTGCGAAAGCCTGCAAGCTATAGTTGCAGGAAAGATGAACCGAGCAGAATTTTAGCCGGCGCAAAACACGACATGCATACGCCACATGGCCTATCCTCCTGGAGCTTGTAGTGAAGGAGAGTTATGGTATGGTAGCCGCGGATGTAGCGGTTGCGGCATGTCGCCGCCTTGGATTTGCTCGCGTGACCGAGGATATGCGGGCGACTGTGGAAGAGCAACGAGACAAGCTCGTTAAAGTGGGCAGGTTGGAATTGAGGGGTGAGACCCTAATGCTGAATCAAGATGTCCCTGTGCGTTAAATCTTCTGATGCCAGATCGACCGATTCACCGCTCAACCCAAGATTGTCGAAGTCCACATCTGCCCACCGGATACCTAATTAATCCTCTGATTTCCATTAAGATTGGGAAGTGCTTTCGAAGAACTACCCCAAATTCACCCTGATGCAACGGATTGCGATGGCGGTGATTCCGCGGCTCACAGCGTTGGTTCTGGCGGTGATCGGGGCCACGTTACGATTTGAAGTCATCGCCGAGCCGGGTGCAGTTCCCGCTACGCCTCCGGCAAAGGGCATCTTCTGCTTCTGGCACCAGTGCACGCTGCCCTGTGCGTGGTACTTTCGCAAATTTCGCTGCTCCATTCTCATAAGCCGCAGCTTCGATGGCGAGCTGATTGCGCGCACTCTTGCCCTGCTGGGGTTTTCGAGCGTGCGTGGCTCCAGCTCCCGAGGAGGTGCGGCGGGTCTTCTCGCGTTGGAGCAGGTGGTTCGACAAGGAATGCCGGTGGTCTTTACGGCGGATGGGCCTCGAGGGCCGATTTACCAGACCAAAATGGGCCCGGTGAAACTGGCGCAGATGACACAGCAGGAAATCGGCAGTTTTTATCTTCTTCCTGAGTGGGCCTGGAAATTGCGTTCGTGGGACAGCTTTCTTGTTCCCAAGCCGTTTTCCCGCGTTGCCGTGAGCTGGGCGCGTCCGGTTGCGCCCCCAGCGCCGGATGCTGACGCTGCCACGCTGGAGTTGAAACGCCAGGACCTGAATGATGCTCTGGAGCGCGCCCGGCAGAATGCCGAGCGCCACTTTGAGTAGCTGGTTGAAAGCGAAACAAACTCAGTAGAAGTTACTTCCGGTTGATGAGAATGCCCTATTGCCTCCAGAAGAAGGTGCTACTTTGTCTGCCTCAAGGAGACGAGAAAGGTCCTAGTCGGTCTACTTTTTGATTTGTTTTTTTCGCTCAGCCCACCGTTGTTTCATGGCTGCTGAAATGCGACGCCGGGCTGCCGCGCTCATTTTTGTTCCGCGGGTGCGTCCTGGTGCAGAGCCTTTTCTGCGCCGCTCTGTGCCGGTGCCTGTCAGCAGTTCACGTGCTTCCCTCAGACGTTTGATCTCTTTGTCCAAGGCAGCAATAATGTCTTTTACTTCCACAGTTCCTCCATCTGGCTCGTCATAGCCTATCGGCATTAAAGAAAAGGCAAGAAAATTAAAGTTATTTCTGCCGGCTTGTATAGCTGGAACTAACAGGAATTAGTGTATCCGTACTTATCAAAGATGGACAAATATTTAAATCCGATAAATCGCCACAAAATAATATTCAAACCATCTTCAGACTTAATCGAGGTCCTCGGTTAGCTGTATAAGCTACCCAAGTTTATAAGACGTTGCATGGGAACATCAGGTTTTACGACACACAAAAAATTAAATGGCGGTGCGGTATTTGTGATTTGAGTATGCCATCATCCGCACTGTCTTTCTGGGTGAAAGCAGTCTAAAGAGCAGGGAACCGCCTCCATACAATTTGCGTACTTCCGGTAAGCGATGCAGAGTGCAAGCGACATCTTTGGGCAGGTCTTTCGCGCCATCTGGGCCAACAAGCTGCGGTCTTTTCTTACCATGTTCGGCATTGCCTGGGGCGTGGGCTCCATGCTTCTGCTCATCAGCGTGGGCGAAGGCTTTCGTTCGGGACAGCGCCGCTCTCTGGCAACGCTTGGCAATGATCTCATCATGATGTGGGGCGGCACCATTCCTGCCGTACCCAACCAGCACACGGGGATGCGCCCCTACAATCTCACGCTCTCTGATGCACAGGCCATTCGCACGGAGGCATCTGACGTGCGCGCCGCGACGGCCTTCATCAACCGCGAAGACATCAAGCAGCAGAGCCTGTATGAAAGTGCCGGAGGGCAGGCCATTGGGGCCGAGCCAAACTACAGCAGCGTGCGCTTTCTTCCCATCAAAGAAGGCCGCTTCCTCAACGACTCTGACATGGCCGACCGCCGGCGCGTCGTAGTGTTAGGTGAAAAAAGCGCGAAGCTCCTCTTCCCCGGACGCCCCGCCCTGGGCGAAACGGTCCTGCTGAATGGGGCTCGCTTTGTAGTCATTGGCATTGCCGACAAAACCGGGCGCGGCAACAACGAAAACGAAAATCAGAAGATATACATCCCGCTCAGCACCATGCTGGAAATGTTTCCCGTGAAGGGGGAAAACATTCCTGCCGATGCGGTCACCTCTATCCAGTACCAGCCGCGTGTTCGCGGTGACAACGTTGCGGCAAAGCAGCAGGTGCACGAAATCATTGCCCGGCGTCATGGCTTTGACGCCAACTCTGCAGACGCCTTCAACGAATGGGACACCATCAAGACCGAAGAAATGGTGGGGAAAATCTGGACTGCGATGGATGTTTTTCTAGGCGGCGTCGGCATTGTGACGCTGGCACTGGGCGCTGTGGGCATTATCAATATCATGCTCGTCTCCGTTACTGAGCGCACCAGCGAAATCGGACTGCGTAAGGCGTTGGGCGCGACCAAACGAAACATCATGACGCAATTTTTTATCGAAGGGCTTCTGATCACCGGGGTCAGCGGGCTGATCGGCATCGCCGGAGCGGCGAGCTTTATGTATGTGCTGCACTCTTTAGTGGGAAACAATATGCAGGGCTTTGATCCTCCGCACATGGCCCCGTGGTCTGCCGCGCTCGCACTCGGTGCGCTGAGCCTAAGCGGCATCATCGCAGGGCTATACCCCGCAGGCAAAGCTGCGGAACTCGATCCGGTAGAAGCGCTGCGGCGCGAATAGGAGCAACGCCATGATGCGCGACATATGGGGCCAGGCCTACGAGGCCATGCTGTACAACCGCCGCCGCACTTCCATCACCGTTGTCGGTATGGCGTGGGGCATTGCTACAGTTGTCTTGCTGCTCGCCTACGGAGCAGGATTCGGCCGCGCCATCGAGGCCATCTTTGCGCAGTGGGGAACTCAGCTCATTGGCGTCTTTCCTGGCCTTACCAGTGAGCAGGCCGGAGGTACAAAGGCCGGTGTGCAGGTGCGCTTCACGCAGGAAGACGTAGACCGCCTCTGGAATTCAGTCCCGAATCTGCAGCACATCTCGCCCATGCTGTCCAAGCAAGTCCCAGTGTCGAATGATCTGCACACCTATACATGGACGGTGAATGGTTATCACTCTGAGATTCAGGACATTCTCAAGCTCGACATTGCTTCCGGAAGGTTCTTCACCGACCTCGATGACCAGCAGCGCAATCATGTTGCTGTCATTGGTTCGGAAGCAAAGACCAAGCTCTTCTCAGGCCAATACGCCATCGGGCAACGCGTTCGTCTTAACGGAATCAGCTTTACTGTCATCGGCGTACTCAAACCAAAAATGCAGGAAGGCGATGACGATATCAATCGCCAGATCTACGTGCCATTCAATACCATGGGCGACATTAAAGACCTGAAGTATCTCGATGGCATATGGATGAACTACACCGGCGACAACGTCATGGTGGAAAAGGCCATCCGCAATACACTCGCCGCTGCGCACAACTTCCGTCCCTCCGACCACAACGCGATCTTTGTTGCCAATCTTATGGAGCAATTGAAGCAATTCCGTATCATCACGCTCGCGCTGCAGGTCCTGCTGCTCTTTATTGGGGCGTTAACTTTGGGCATTGCCGGAATCGGCCTTATGAACATCATGCTCGTCGCCGTGCAGCAGCGGACTCGCGAAATTGGCGTAGAAAAGGCACTTGGCGCACGCAAGCGTCATATTCTGGTCCAGTTCCTCGCTGAAGCGCTCGTGATTACCGCTGCGGGAGGGGCGATCGGCATAGCTCTTGCCTATGCTGTGGCCATCGGGGTCGGCCGCATCACCTTCTACAGCGCCCTGGCCTCGAATGCTGAGGCCGCAGATATCCGGTTGCTCATCTCCCCCGCCATCGTCATTGTCGCAACCGGAATTCTGGTCATCGTCGGGCTGGTCAGCGGCATGGTTCCGGCCATTAAAGCAGCAAATCTTAATCCCATTGAGGCACTGCGCTACGAATAGCCGGTGGCTCCACCTTTTGGTGGATGGCCGTCGTCACCTGCTCCGTGTAGCATGGCATTCGCATGGAGCCAAAACGTCAGATGGGACTGCCTGCGGCCGTCGCCGCAGTCGTCGGGGAATCAATCGCGCTGGGGATTTTTCTTACCCCGGCAGCCATGGCAAAGTCCCTGGGCTCGCCCCTTCTTCTGGCCGCCGTCTGGTGCGGAATGGGGTTCATCGCTCTATGCGGAGCACTCTGTTATTCCGAGCTGGCCGCGCGCTTTCCCCAGGCCGGCGGAGAATACGTCTATCTGCGTGAAGGTTACGGGCTGCGGCCTTCCTTCCTCTATGGCTGGATGTCGGCCGTCGTCATTGATCCTGGTGTTGCGGCTGCTCTGGCCGTGGGCGCGGTGCCATATGTGCAATCGCTCCACCCTATTCCTCCCCGACTCGCGACCCTTCTGCCATTCATTTTTCTTCTGTGCCTAGGGGCCATCAATTACGCGGGCACGCGCCTGAGCAGCCGCGTAATGGCAGCGGCCAATCTGCTCAAGCTGGTGGTGCTCTTCAGTCTCGTGGCCTGGGCGTGGATTTCAGGACATGCTTCCACCACCAATCTGCTGCCTCTTGTAACGCGGCGCCCGGGCGCAGAACCGTGGTTTGGCGCGATCGCGGGCGCAACCGTAAGCGCCTTCTTCAGTTTTGGCGGATGGTGGGAAGCGGGCAAACTCGCTGGGGAAGTACGAAATCCACGCCGTACGTTGCCTGTGGCCTTCGTTACAGGAGTCCTGCTGGTCACCGCCGTCTATCTCACCGTGAGCTTCGCATTTCTCTCCGTGGTGCCCATGGAGCGCATCGTCTCAAACACCGCTTTTGTTGCACAGTTTGGCTCCGTGCTCTTTGGTACTGCCGGAGGAAAAATCCTTTCGGCCTGTGTTTTGCTTTCAGTGGCAGGCGGGCTCATGGCCATGACCATGGCCGCACCGCGCGTCTACTATGCCATGGCACGTGACGGGGCTTTCTTCTCTGTTTTTGGACGCCTGCATCCGCGCTTTGGAACTCCAGCCAACGCCGTCCTGCTGCAAACCATCATGGCACTTCTGGTGCTTTGTTTTGGCGCTTTCGATCGCATCCTGGCCTACATCATCTTCTCTGCCATCTGCTTCTTGTCCCTCTCCGCTGCATCCCTTTTCCGGCTGAAAGATCCGGTGCGGAAGTGGTGGTTTCCTCTCGCGCCCTTCATCTTCCTCATTGGCAGTGGGCTCATCGCGCTGCTCATTCTCATGCACAATCCGCTGCCGGCGCTGGCTGGCGTTGCCGTTGTCCTTAGTGGCGACCTCTTGCGGAGGTGGTTTGCTCCTGCAAAACCAATTTCCATAGCAGACGTTGCCGAACCAACCCTTCCCTGAAAGGACCTTTTTCTCTATGGCCCATATTCGTTTGCCTGAAGAGCTACCGGGAATCCGCGGAGCCATGGCCTTTCGCCCTGAGACGGCGAAACCATTGAACGAGCTCGTCGAGATATTGCTACATCAGCCCAATACGCTTACTCCCGGAGAGCGCGAGCTGATTGCCACCTATGTTTCCTACCTCAACGATTGTTACTACTGCCAGACCATCCATGGCGCCATTGCCGCCGCCAGTCTGGACGACAATGAAGACCTAGTGAAGCGGGTCAAGGCCGACTTCCAGCACGCCGACATTTCAGAAAAATTGAAGGCGCTGCTCGTCATCGCCAGCAAAGTCCAGAAAGGCGGCAAAAACGTAACCGCTCAGGATGTAGAAGCCGCGCGGAACCTTGGCGCAACCGATCTGGAAATCCACGATACCGTCTTAATTGCCGCCGCCTTCTGCATGTACAACCGCTACGTAGATGGCCTTGGCACATGGCAGCCCCGCGATGAAGCCATGTATCGCGAGCGCGGCAAACGCATCGCGCGCGATGGTTATGTTTCCATCAGCAAAGAATATCTGCCAGCTGAAACAGCTTCACATTGAGGAGAACCACACCCATGCCACACATTGCTCTTCCAAAAGGACTGCCGGGAATCTCCGCTGGTTTTGCCTTCCGACCTGAGACGGCCAAACCCATGCGCGAGCTTGCCCACATTCTGCTCCACGAGCCCGGTAGTCTTGCTCCCGGCGAACGTGAGCTGATTGCCACCTACGTCTCCTATCTCAACGATTGCTACTTCTGCCAGACCAGCCACGGCGCGGCAGCATCGGCCCATCTCGGGGATGAGGAACTCGTCAAGCGGGTCAAGGCCGACTTCCAGCACGCCAACATCTCTGAAAAGCTGAAGGCCCTCCTTGTGATTGCAGGCAAAGTGCAGAAGGGCGGCAAGAACGTAACTGTCCAGGATGTCGAAGCCGCTCGCAGCCAGGGCGCAACCGATCTGGAAATTCACGATACCGTTTTGATCGCCGCTGCCTTTTGCATGTACAACCGCTACGTGGATGGACTCGGCACATGGCAGCCGCGCGATGAATCTCTTTACGACGCCATGGGCAAGCATCTGGCCGATCACGGCTACCGCAAGCCATCCATCCCGAGCGTCGAAGCAGCATAGGGGGTCCCCATGCGCAGAACTGGCGTTGTCCTCATTACGGTGTTCCTGGCTGGCTTATGCGTCTTTGCGCAAAAGCTCGCTGGGCGCACCGTAACCGTGCAGGGATGGGTCATTGACTCAGCCTGCGCGTACACAAAATCTCTGGACAAGCCCGTTAGCCCGGATTGTGCGCGGGCCTGTGCACGGAACGGTTCGCCGCTCGTGATTCTGCGCGATGACGGAACGATCTTCGTCCCTATAGATGACAAAACGCCGGCCTCCTCACTCAATCCAAAGCTTCTGCCATTCGCAGGCCAGTACGTGGACATTACAGGCATCGAGTATGTGCGCAATGGTTCCCATGCACTCGTCATCAGAACGATTGCACCGTCCACCAAGAAGTGAGGCCGTACGCGTTACTCTGGCCAGAAAGACATCTGCGCTTCCGTTTCCAGCCGCTCCGGTGCGGACCTCGGTCCACCATACCGCTCTCCAAGGTGATATTTCCTCACCACCGCTGCCAGCAGGTCTGTCACGCGCTTGCGGTATGCCTTCGAGACAAACGCATCCTCTCCATAGCGCTTCTCATAGCTGGCCGCGAGCGCAGGGAAGTGCTGCTGCACGAACGACAGAAACGTCGCCTTTGAGCATGGCTTCAGATACAGCGGGTTCGCAGCCATAAAGCATGCCTTCGCTTCCTGCGCGCGCTTTGCCATCGCGTCAAACGCAGCCGGTGTGTCATTAATTCCCGGCATAATTGGGCAGCACAGCACACCTGCGCGTATGCCCGCCTTTCGTAGCCGTGCCACTGTTTGAAAACGCAGGTCTGGTCGTGGCGCGCGCGGCTCCAGAATGCGCGCCAGCTTAACGTCTGGAGTGGTGATGCTTATATGCACCGTCAGCCGGTTGTGCTCCGCGAACTTCTTCAGCAGGTCCAGGTCGCGCACAATCAGCGTGGATTTACTGATGATGCCCAGCTTCAGCCCGCGGCATTCGGCCATCACTTCCAGAATGCTGCGGGTCACCCGCGCCCGTCGCTCAATCGGCTGGTAAGGGTCAGTGGCCGTGCCCATAGCAATCTCTTCGCCGCGCCGCAGCTTGCGCAGCTCCTGTTTGAGCAGCCACGCCGCATTCTGCTTTATGAAAATCTGCCGCTCAAAGAGCGAGGGATCACGCAGCTCCATAAACTCGTGCGTATACCGGGCAAAGCAGTAGCGGCATCCAAATTCGCATCCACGATACGGATTGATACTCCGGCCGAAGGGAACGCCACGTTTTGAAACCACCGAGTTCAGCACGGAGCGAACATTCAGGGCGCGATATTCTGTCATGTGGCCGGTATCAGCCACTGCGGACTGGCTGGCAAGCCGGGCGATTCCTACCAGAGGAGTGGAATCGGCATCGTCGGGAAAGAGCGACAAAGCAACGGTATTCGCCTTTTCTTCGCTCATGTAGAAAAAGCTATGCTTCTTTCCGTTGTTGGTCAATTCATTCTCGGTGGAAATTTCATCCAACCACAAGAACCACATTTTGCAGGAGTTATGACCAATGTCTGATCTGAAGGGAACAACCATTATCTGGCTGGGACATGCGGCTGTATATATTTCTACAGCGAAGGGTACTTCTATTCTGATAGATCCTTTCATCTCCGCAAACCCGAAGTATCCCAAGGGCCACAAGCTTCCTGAAAAGATAGATCTCATCCTCGCCACGCATGGCCACGGCGACCACATCTCCGACCTGGTGGACACGGCAAAAAAGCACAACGCGATTGTTGTAGGGATACCTGAGATTGTGGGATGGGCACAGTCGAAGGGTGTAAAGAATGGCGTTGGCATGAACATGGGCGGGACCTGGCGCCACGAAGACATAGCTGTCAGTATGGTCGAAGCCCGGCACAGCTCCGGAATTGCAGATGGCGACAAGAGCGTCTATGGCGGCGAACCCGTCGGCTTTGTGCTGACCATTGAAAATGGCCCGGTGCTCTATCACGCAGGCGACACGGCAGTCTTTTCTGACATGCAGCTGATCCGAGAGTTCTATCATCCTGAGCTGGCCATGCTTCCTATCGGCGATCACTACACCATGGGGCCGAAGGGCGCTGCGCTTGCAGCAAAATTTCTGGGCGTGAAAACCGTCCTCCCCATCCACTACGGGACCTTCCCCATCCTGACCGGGACGCCCGAAGAACTGAAGAAACATCTGGAAGGCACGGGCATCGAAGTGAAAGCGATCTCCCCGGGCGAGAGTCTCAGGTAATTCGTGTTTTTGATAGCTTTAAAGTGTTCACTTGGTGGTCTGCTGGCCTTCTCTGGCAAGCAGCACCACGAGTATGATGCCCGCAACGAGCACGCCTTCTTCCACGCGCTCTGACTCGACATGAAGCTTGTTGAAGGCCACGTGGTCTGGATCGTTTGGTGGCACAGAGTCTATGGCGCCTCCGGCAGCAAGCCGATAGCCTTCCATTTTCGGAATGATGGAGAACTGCGAAAAGGCGGTGAGACAAAGCATGATGAAGGCAACAAGGACAGGCGCAATCACATGGCGAAGATAAGTGCCTGAGCGGTGCGCAACTGCCAGCAGCACGATGATCAATACTCCGGCAAAGAGGCCCTCATAATGCAGGATGCGCAGGCATTTTCCAACGATTGTGCCTGCGGCGTGCGTGTCGGGCAGGGAAGAGAACGCAGTTGCCGCCACGATGGGGAAGAACATGACTCCACCGAGCCACAGCACAACCAGGAGCAGAATCAAAGCGCGTAAAAGGGTCTTCATGCGGGGTCTGCTTTCGCTATTTATCTTGTACCCCATAGATACTGGGTCTGCCAATCAGGCGCTCGACCCGCTTTGCAATGGGCGGGTGCGTGGAGAAGAGATTGGCGAAGTCGCGGGCACTCATCAGCGGCTGCACTATAAACAGATGAGCATTGGAAGGCGAGGCTGCCATAGGCAGGCGCCGGGAATAGGCTTCGAGCTTTTCAAGCGCGCTGGCGAGCGCATAGGGATTGCCAGTAATGTGCGCGCCGGTCGCGTCGGCCTCATATTCGCGTGAGCGCGAGATGGCGAGCTGAATGAGTGTTGCAGCGATGGGAGCCAGGATCAGCATGAATAGAGCGCCGAGTCCACCGCCGTTGCGTTCGCGGTCCCGGCTGTCGCCGTACCCGCCAAAGAGCGAGGCCCAATAGCCCATGCGGGCGAGCATGGTGATGGCGCCCGCGAGGGTGGCCACAATGGAGCTGGTGAGGATGTCGCGGTTGCGCACATGACCGAGCTCGTGTGCGAGGACGCCTTCCAGTTCGTCGTCATTAAGCAGGTTAAGAATGCCCTGGGTGACGGCCACGGAAGCGTGTTTTGGATTGCGTCCAGTGGCGAAAGCGTTGGGCGAGTCGGTTGGGATGACGTAGATCTTCGGCATGGGCAAGCCGACACGCTGCGTGAGCCGTTCGACGACCTGGTAAACACGCGGCAGCTCTTCGCGGGTGACTGGCTGGGCCCGATACATGGCGAGCGCCAGCTTGTCAGAGAAGAAATAGCTGAAGAAGTTCGTTCCTGCCGCAAAAATGAAGGCGAGAACCAGGCCGTTGCGTCCGCCGAAGCGCTCTCCCAGAAAAAGCAGGAAGAGGGTGAGTGCGGTCATTAAAAGAGCAGTCTTGAAGGTGTTCATAACGCGGCCCTCCCTGTTTGATGAACCGCTGGAACTATTGTTTCATGAGACAATTTCGACGGTCTTAATCACAGGGAAATATGAGATCTGGAAAACGCTTATGAAAAACAGAAATCAATGTAACTTTGGATAAAACAGACTATTATTTTTTGATAAATAGCAGGTCGCACAGTAAACCCTTCATTTTGTTCATAGTACGAAATTTTTCTGGAAATCTCATTTCTCGGCATGTGGATTGCTTTTCTATCATCTGAAATTTGCACAAAATCCAGATCATCGAGAAGTCTGTATGAAAAACATAAGGTCTAAAAGCCTCAAACTGTTCGCAGTGGCAGGCATAGCTTTCCTGGTTCTATGGTTCTCACCGAAAACATCCAATGCCCAGACGAACATTTCTGGTGACATTGTTGGGACAGTAACTGATCCTTCTGGGGCTGCGGTATCCAACGCCTCTATATCCGTCACCAGCGCAGCCACTGGGCAGATAAAATCTGTAACTACTTCCGCAACGGGTCAATACCGGGTTCCGCTGCTTACCCCGGGAAGCTACAAGATCTCGATTACAGCGCCGGGTTTCCAAACGAGCGAATTTACGGTGACTGTGGCTGCCGGTACAACCACGTCTGGAGATGCCAAGCTGACGGTAGGGCAAAGTTCTACCACGATCAGTGTTACAGCTGAGGCCCCGATTCTTCATACCGACGACGCGCAGGTGAGCACTACATTCAACCTCCAGCAGGTCCAGAACCTTCCAAATCCTGGAAACGACCTTACTTTCGTTGCGCAGACTTCTCCGGGCGCGGTCATGAATACACAGGGCGGGTATGGAAACTTCGCAGTTTTCGGCCTGCCGGCCACGTCGAATACATTCACCATCAATGGTGGTTACCTGAATGATCCTTTCCTGAACCTGAACAATTCAGGCGCGACAAACCTGCTGCTTGGGAACAATGACGTGAGCGATGTGACCGTTGTTTCCAATGCCTATGACGCGTCGTTTGGTGGTCTGGGTGGAGCGCAAGTCAACGAGATTTCGCGAGCAGGCTCGAACCGTTTCCACGGCAATGCGACGTATTGGTGGAATGGCCGCGTGATGAACGCGAACAACTGGTTCAACAATAATGCGCCTAAGGGAGAGAGGACGCCTCGTCCTTTTGTGAATGCCAATCAGTGGGCGGCTGCGGTGGGCGGTCCTATTCGTAAGGACAAGACCTTCTTCTTTGTGAACTACGAGGGTTTACGCGTGGTCCTGCCTACTCGCGCCACGGTATATGCGCCAAGTCCTACTTATCAGGCGGCGGTCCTGGATCCGACGCCGATTTGCGGAGAAAACAACGCGGGATGCGCGAACCCGAATCCGCTGGTGCCGAACGGCAACCTGGCATATAACGGTAATTCGGCGGAAGCCTCGCTTTATCAGAACATTTTCAAGCAGTACAACAATGCTCCCGGGTTCGCCAGCGCCACACCTGCATCTGACATCTTTGGTGTTCAGTTCAATGGGACGGCCGGAAACTTTACGCATGAATACCTTGTGACAGGACGTGTGGATCAGGTGCTCGGTTCAAAAGACCAGCTGTATGGTCATGTCAATGTAGACAAGGGTGTACAGGCCACGTTTACAAGTCTGCTGAACCCTGTATTTAATGCGCTCAGTCCTCAACCGCAGTATTCGGGCCAACTTAACGAAACCCATACATTCAGTCCGAATATTACGAACCAATTTCTTTTTACGGCCATCTATTACCGTGCAGTTTTCACAAATACGAACCAGGCTGCTGCAAACCAGATTGCTCCGTTCGTCCTGGTATTTCTGGGCGGATCGCTGGGCACGAACGGTTTTGGCGGCTTTGTTGGTGGTCAGGACCACGTTTTTCCGCAGGGCAGAAATGTAACGGGATATCAATTTGCGGATGATCTGAGCATCAATCGCGGCGCGCATACCATTAAGGTGGGTTGGACAATGCGGCGTGATGATGTGACGGACTTTGATCCTTCTGTCCGGGCAGTGACGCCGGAAGCGTATACCACTGCAGCCGCATTTGGTGCGGGATTTGCAACCCGGTGGCGGCAGTCATTTCCTCTGCGTGTCACTCAGCCGGTTGCCCTTTATGCAATGGGTGGGTATGTACAGGACCAGTGGAAGATCCGGCCGAATTTCACCCTTACATATGGCGTGCGCGTTGAGCACAACTCCAATCCAGTGTGCATTACCAACTGCTTTGCTAATTTGGCCCAGGATTTCCTTGCTGAAGCATCTGCTTCTGCAGTGGATACACCTTACAATAAGCTGATCAATAGTGGGCGGCATCAGGCGTTTTACGATTTCCAGAAAGTTGCAATTGAACCGCGGGTAGGGATTGCATGGCTTCCGTTCGGGCCTGATTCACGCACAACGATCCGCGCCGGATTCGGAATGTTTTCTGATACATTCCCGGGCGTTGTTACAGACAACCTCCTGACCAATCCTCCGACGGGAGTGCCATTTTATATTCGCGGCAGCTATGTTCTGGATCCGAGTCAGGCGGGTAGTGGTGCTAAAGCTGTTACAAATGCAAATGCCGCCTTTCAGGCTGCCTATGCGAACGGCGGATCATTCAGCACTATCTCGGCGTCCGTTCCGGGATTTGTTGCTCCGGCCTTCACTTCCACGACCCATAGTATCAAGTATCCGACTTATGAGGAGTTCAGCCTCGCCATTGAGCACCAGTTGACGAAGACGGCAGCTCTCTCCGTCAGCTATGTGGGGAATCATGGGTATCATGAGCCGGTTTCCAACGACAATATCAACGCGTATGGTTTTCCGGGGCTACCGGACAACGCGCCGAACGCAGCGTTCGGGCAGGCGACTGAGCTTTCGAGCGGAGCAAGCTCGAACTTCAATGGACTGGTTACCTCTTTGGTGAACCGGAGTAAATGGCTCACGCTACAGGTTAATTATCAGTACAGCCACGCACTGGATGAAATCTCAAACGGAGGTATCAGCGCATTTGGCGGGAACGCGATTGCGCCGAATAATCCGTACAACGTGCACCAGAACTATGGAAATGCCGATTATGATATCCGCCATTATGTAAGTGGCAGTTATGTTTTGACTGTTCCTTATTTCGGAGGACCTCATGTCCTTTCTGATGGCTGGCAAATCAGCGGTACGGTCTTCCATAGCACGGGTCTTCCTTACTCCATCATTGATTCGTCAACGCCATCCAATTATGGCGGTGGTTCGCTGTTTGCCGATCAGCTTGCGACCGGCTTCAGCAATCACTGTGGTGGCGCGGCACATGCGGGAGTGAATGGGGGCACTTCGCCTTGCGCGTTTGCTGCTACTGGCAATTCCAGTGCTGGATTTGCTTACTTTGATTACGCATCTGGATTCAATGTGCAGCATCGCAATCAGTTCACCGGATCGGGATACACAGACACGGACCTTACCCTGAGCAAAGGATTCGGGATCCCTCACTGGGAAGGTGCCAATCTGCGTTTAGGTGCTCAGTTCTTTAATGTGCTTAACCATCCGAACTTCGCGCAGCCCGTTAATGATGTGGAGGCTGGAAGTGGGCAGGGCGGTTTCGGTACTATCAACGGAACTGTTAACACCCCCACTTCGATCCTTGGATCGTTTCTGGGTGGCGATGCTTCTCCTCGTCTTATCCAGCTGAAGGCCAGCTTTAACTTCTGATTGGATTCTCTAAGGCGGAGGCAAAGTCCTCCGCCCATGGTTCCGGAACCTTTGATCAAGGAGGGCCGCGGTCGACCGAGTTCCAGTTGACATTCAACTTCTAACAAATTCAACGTTCATTCGCGGAGGACCACTGGTCCTCCGCTTTTTGTTACATCAAAAGGACGGCAAATAGGTGCGCAGATGGCGCTATCTGGCGTATGCTGGTTTCGGTTCAATACTTAAAAGGAGCAATGGCATGAAACTGAACGTTTTAGCGGTTGCAGGTTTTCTGTCGCTGGGGGTCATGGGACTTTCAGCGCAATCTACTACCACTGTGAATGGCTTTGTCAGCGAATCGCATTGCGGAGCGGACCATAGCTCTCCCAGTGCGGATGCGACCAAGTGCATCAAGAAATGCCTGAAGGGCGGCTCTGATCCGGTGCTGGTGAGCAATGGCAAGGTCTACAAGATCAAAGGCGAAGAGTCGAAGGTAAAAGGGCTCGCTGGCCAGAACGTTACCGTCACCGGCACCGTGGAAGGCGACACCATCACGGTCAACTCGGTTTCCGCGCAGAAAGCCAGCTAATTTCCTGGTCCAAGTACAGCCAGAAGGGCCCGGCAGGAAGGTGTGTCCTGCCGGGATTTGTTTTTGCAATCCTGGCATTTTAAAACCGGACGTTTATTTTTTTTTGGCGAATCTCTCTTGAAGGCCGCACGAAACTCAGTCGCGAGGACGGGTCCGAAGTCACTCTCCGTCGCGAACAGCTTTGATGGCGGGGTAGAGGCGGCGGTAGACTTCGTATCCTTTGGCGTAGGTTTTTGCTGCGGCTGGATCGGGCGAAATCTGTTCGGCGATGCGAATGGCTGACGCGCAGGCCTCATCTGTAGTTTTCCAGGCGCCTGCGCCTACTCCAGCGAGGAGTGCTGCGCCGAAGGCAGCTCCTTCTTCGGCGACGAGCACATCGCAGGGATAGCCGTAGATGCTGGCCTGGATTTTGCGCCAGAGGGGGCCGCGAGCGCCTCCTCCGCCGAGGCGAACGCCTTTGACGGGGATGCCAAGTTCTGAGAACAGGGTGAAGGTGTCTTTCAGGGAGTAGGCTACGCCTTCGAGCACAGAGCGGGTAAGATGCGCGCGAGTGTGCGAGGCGGTAATGCCGTAGAACATGGCTGTGGCGTGCGAATCGAGGTGTGGGGTGCGCTCGCCGAAGAGATAGGGCGCCCAGAGCAGGCCGTCGCTGCCAGCCGGAACTTTCTCCGCTTCGGCGGTCAGTGTGTCATAGTTTATGCCGGGGGCGATGGTGTCGCGCAGCCAGCGGAAGGAGAGTCCGGCGGCCTGGGTGACCCCCATGACATGCCAGCGGTCGGGAACGGCGTGGCAGAAGGTGTGCAGACGTCCGTGCGGATCTTTGGTGGGGGCATCGGTGGCAGCAAAGACGACACCGGATGTCCCGATGGTGGCCGAAACAGAGCCGGGCTGGAGGATGCCCATGCCGACCGCGCCTGCGCCCTGGTCTCCTGCGCCGGCAACGACGGGAGTGCCTTCGGCGAGCCCGGTGCGCTTTGCGCCTTCGGAAGAAATTCTTGCGCATATGTCGGGGGATTCAAAGACCTGCGGCAGCCATGACTCGCTGATTCCGGCAACGCGCGCCACTTCAGAAGACCAGCGACGGTTGGTTACGTCGAGCAGAAGGGTGCCGGATGCTTCCTGGACGTCTATGACATAGGTTCCGGTGAGGCGGTAACGCACGTAGTCCTTGGGGCAGAGGACGCGTGCGATTTTTGCGAAGACCTCGGGCTCATGGTCACGGACCCAGAGGAGCTTGGTCAGAGTGAAGTTGGGTAGCGCGGGATTGCAGGTGAGTTCAATGAGGTGCTCGCGCCCGAGCTGCTGATGCAGCCAGTCGCATTGCGGTCCGGTGCGCTGATCGCACCAGATGAGCGATGGACGCAGCACGCGACCTTCGTTATCGAGCATGACGGCGCCGTGCATCTGCCCGGTGAGGCCGACGGCGGCGATATCGGAGGCTTTGAGGCCGCTGGCGGCGAGTGCGGCGCGAATGGCTTCCTGCGCGGCGCGCCACCAGTCCTCGGGGTCCTGCTCGGCCCAGCCGGGCTGGGGACTGCGGATGGGAGCGTGTTCGCTCATTCCCGATGCCAGGACCTGCCCGCTGTTATCTACCAGCACGGCGCGCGTGCCTCCTGTGCCGATGTCTATCCCCAAATAGGTCACAATGCTTTTCCTCAGTAAAGCGAATTAGTACGGCGAATTAAATGTAACATTCCGATGCATGTAAGAAGTAATCATAGGGATTTTCATGGCTGCGCGCGTTGCTTTCCGGGAAGGTTGTTGTTTGCGCTACAACTCGCACCTTGCGGTGCGGGCCCTTTGGCTTCGCTTCGCTACGCTCAGCGATGGCGGCTTTTGTGCAGGGGTTGCGGTTGTGGCACCCGGGATTTTTCAAAGGGCCAGTATCGCAAAGTGGCATTTGCTTCTGTTTCTGGAATGGGCGCACACTGAAAGCATGAAGCGTGTCCGTTACACCAAATATGACGGCAGCCTGGCGGGGGAGATGAGCATGGAAGACCTGCTGAATGCGCTGTCAGACTTTCTGTTGGATTCGGGCTTTCAGAACCCGTGGACGCAGTTTCAGGACCTTGATCAGACATTGGAAGCATTGCGGGAGGCGCTTCGGCAGGCCCTGGAGTCGGGCGAATTGTTCGATGAGCAGATGCAGCAGAAGGTGGACGAGCTGGCTGCGCAGAACAAGCTGGACGAGCTGATTGACCAGATCATGCAGCGCATGGAGCAGGAGAACTACATTTCGATTGAACAGCCGCGTGAATCTGCGCAGACCCTGTCTTCGGGCGGGCAGGTGGGGGAAGGCGAGTCGCAGGTAAAGTTTGAGGTCACGGACAAGAGCCTGGATTTTCTGGGATACAAGACGCTGCGAAACCTGCTTGGCTCGCTGGGGAAGTCGAGCTTTGGACGGCATGATACGCGGGACTGGGCGACGGGGATTGAAGCGAGCGGCGCGTCACGGCCATATGAGTTTGGCGACACGCTGAATCTGGATGTGGTGACGACGCTGAACTCGGCGATTCAGCGCGAAGGGCTTGCGCTGCCACTGAGCCTGGAGTACAGCGACCTGCATGTACACCAGTGTGAGTACCAAAGCTCATGCGCGACGGTGGTGATGCTGGACTGCTCGCACTCGATGATTCTGTATGGGGAAGACCGCTTTACGCCGGCGAAGCGCGTGGCGATGGCGCTTTCTCACCTGATACGGACGCAGTATCCGGGAGACTCACTTTCGCTGGTGCTTTTTCATGATTCGGCGGAAGAGATGCCGGTGTCACAACTGGCGCGGGTGAAGGTGGGGCCGTACTACACGAATACGCGAGAAGGTCTGCGGCTGGCGCACCGTATTCTTGACCGCCAGCGCAAGGACATGAAGCAGATCGTAATGATTACGGATGGCAAGCCGTCGGCGCTGACGCTGCCGGATGGACGTATTTATAAAAATGCGTTTGGGCTGGACCCGCTGGTGGTGGGGGAGACACTGGAAGAGGTGTCGCGCTGCAAGCGGTCGGGGATCATGATCAACACGTTTATGCTTGCCTCAGACTTTGGCCTGGTGCAGTTTGTGCAGCGAGTGACAGCGATGTGCAAGGGCAAGGCGTATTTCACCACTCCGCATACACTGGGCGAATATCTGCTGATGGACTATATGCAGCACAAGATGAAAACCATCCATTAACAAAATCAACATAAAATTCTTCCATTTCCGGAATTGGTGCAGCGGTCGTGTATCTTTCTTTCAGGAATCATGCAGACATTTGCCGCGATTGATATTGGTTCTAACTCCTGCCGCCTGAAGATTGCGCGGGTGGTGCAGCACCGGCTGAAGGTGCTGCATGAAGACCGAGAGGTGACAAGGCTGGGCGGTAGCGTGTTTGAGACGGGCCTGGTTTCTCCAGAAGCCATGGCCGCAACGCTGGGAGCGCTGAAGCGGTTTCAGCGAGCTGTGCAGATGCACGGGGCAGACCGTGTGAGAGCAGTTGCTACGGCCGCGATGCGCGATGCGCGCAATGCCCGCGCCTTTCTTGCCTGGGTGCGGGACGAGACCGGATGGGAAGTGGAGATTATTTCCGGGCTGGAAGAAGGGCGCCTGATTCATCGCGGCATTATGAGCAATGAACCGGGCGCGGCTGGACGCTGCCTGCTGATTGATGTGGGCGGGGGGAGCTGCGAGATATCTCTCTCAGAACACAAGCGCATTAAGGAGACGGTGAGCATTCCGCTGGGTGCGGTGCGGCTTACGCAGGAATTTCTCCACAGCGATCCACCTTCAAAACAGGATGTGGCCCGGCTGAAGCAGTTTATTGCCCGCGAGCTGAGGAGGGCAGAGCGGCGGGTGCAGCCGACGCGTGTCCAGACGGTGATTGCGACGTCAGGCACGGCGGCGGCCTTGTCGGAAGCCAGCCGCACGGTGGTGAAGCAGCGCGCAGGGACAAAGACGTCCCTCACCCCGACGCGGAGCGTTCGAAAGCTGACAGAAAAGCTGACGAAGATGAGCAATGCTGAGCGGACGAGCGTGCAGGGGATTGGGCCGCGGCGTTCTGAGATTATTGTGGCCGGAGCGCATGTTTTTGCGGAGTTGCTGGAGTCGTACGGGCTGCCGGGCTTTCGCTACTCGCCGCTGGGATTGAGGGATGGAATTCTGGCGCAGATGCTGGCAGAGCAGGACCCGAGGGCGTCGGCCCACCAGCAGTTTGAGCGCGAGCGGTGGGAAGCTGTGCTGGAAACATGCCGTAAATACGGGGTAGATCCGAGGCAGGCGGAACCGGTGCGTCTGCATGCCGTGCAGCTGTTTCAGGACCTGAAGACGGTGCATGCTCTGCCGGATGAATACCGTATCTGGCTGGAAACTGCGGCGATGCTGCGGGACATTGGGAAATTTATGAATTTCCAGGGATACCACCGGCATGCGCAGTACATTATTGCCAATTCAGAAATGTTTGGCTTTACGCCGGTGCAGCGCGTGATTACGTCTGCGATTGCGCGGTATCTGGGCAAAAGCCGGCCGGAGGCGACGGGGCGGACGATGCGGCAGGTCCCTCCGGAAGAGCACGAACATGTGCGCCGTGCCGTGGTGCTGCTGCGCCTTGCTGTAGCGCTGAACCAGGACCGGGCGAGCGATATTCTGCGCGTGCGGGTGAGGGTGTATCCAAAGCAGGTGCTGATGGAGATTTCTCCCGGACGCACGGGGGCAGAGCTGGAGATGTGGTCGCTGAGGAAAGAGGCGGCCTACTTCAAGGAAGTCTTCCGCAAAGACCTTTTTGTGACCCTGGTATAAACACCGCGGAGAATACGTGGGTCCACCAACCAGTTGAGAGTGCCAGGGCGCCGGGTGCAATCTACCCGTGCGATGGCGCCTTTACGCAGCCGGACATTGACGCGGGCCTGGGAAGCGAACAGGGAACCGAGGAACTGCGGCAGGTTCGGGTTGTGTCCTACGAGCAGGACGTTTTCGTATTTTTCAAGGCCAGCAATAAATTCCTGGAATTTGGCGACGCTGGCTTCAGGCGAGAGCGCATCGGTGACTTGAATCTTCTGGTCATACCCTACCTCAGTGCCTACGAGCGATGCCGTCTGCAGAGCGCGCTTGAGGGGGCTTGAGGCAATCAGATCAAATTGAACGTTCAGCGCGTTGAGATAGGCGGCCACGAGCATGCATTGCTGTTTGCCTTCTTTGTCGAGTGGGCGTTTTACATCAAGAAGTGGATTTTTGCGGCGCGTTCCAGCGCTGGCATGGCGCAAAATGTAGAGGTTCATGGGTCAGTCTTTCTGAAAATGGCTAAAACGAATAAGAATTAACCTTATTGTAACAATTCGCCTGGGAATCATGGCTGTCCAACGGAGCGCTGTAGCTGAGTAGATACTATGGCCGGTGGCTGCGTCTGCTCCTGCAGAGAGCTGAAGCGGATGCGCGGGAAAGCGTCCGGGTAATTCTGCCGGATGAAGGCGATCATTTTTTCGCGGACATAGCAGCGCAGGTCGAACTGTTCGCTGGAATTGCGGGCGCTGAGAAGGCAGCGGATTTCCATGGTGTGCTCGGAGAGATTTGTCACCTGGAGGGAATTGACGCGACGGTCCCAGAGGGGAGAGCTTTCGAGCACGCGGGTAAATTCCTGACGGAGGGCCTCGACGGGCACGGAGTAGTCCACGTAGAGAAAGGCTGTGCCGAGCAGCTCGGCGGTCTGGCGTGTCCAGTTCTGGAAGGGATTTTCAATGAAGTAGGACAAGGGGACCACGAGACGGCGCTGGTCCCAGATGGCGATGACGACGTAGGCGGTGGTGATTTCCTCGATCCGGCCCCATTCGCCTTCGACGATGACAACGTCGTCAATGCGGATGGGCTCGGTGAAGGCGATCTGAAGGCCGGCGAGGAGGTTGGCGGCTGTTGACTTTGCTGCAGTGGCAAGAACGAGGCTGGCGAGGCCAGCTGAGGCGAGAAGTCCGGCGCCATAGTGCCAGAGTTTGGAGTCGTGAAAGAGCGAAAGGATCAGGCCGGCGTCGAGCAGAAGCAGCAGCGTGATGGCGAGACGCCGCATGAACTGCATCTGGGTATGAATGCGGCGGGCACGGAGATTGTCTGCCGCGTGCAGGTCATAGCGGCGCAGCAGGAGGTCTTCAGCGAGATAGACGGCGGCAACGAGGAGCCATCCAAGGCCAAGAAACCAGAAGATGCCAAGGAGCTTGTGGGCCATGCCCAGATAGGCGGCGGGAATGGGTATCCAGGGAAAGACAAGTCCAATGGCGGTGAGGATGACGATCCAGCGCGCGGGACGCCGCAGATGCTGCGCGGACAGAATGAGCAGGGAACGTTCGCGATGTTCAGCGTGTTTTACCTTGCCGAGTACGCGGTAAGCGATGTCATGCAGGAAAAGACTGACAAGAATGGCGAGGCATACGAGCGTGATGCCGAGGCCCCAGTCCCTTTGGTGACCAGCAAATGCGTTATAAGCAAGTAAAAGGGCTTGCTGCACTTAAGGAGAGATGCAGGGAATCAGGCGCGGCGTTGGAAGTCGCCGCTTTTTCCTCCGGACTTTCGTTCCAGGCGAACGTGCTCGATGACGATGCCTTTGTCGAGCGCCTTGCACATATCGTATATGGTGAGGGCGGCGACGGATGCGGCGGTGAGCGCTTCCATTTCTACGCCGGTGGGCGCAGTGGTGGCCACGGTGCTGCGAATGGAGATGCCGCTGGTGGTGACCACAGTCTTTACATCCACAAAACTCAGGAGCAGGGGATGGCACATCGGGATGAGGTCGGCGGTTTTCTTGGCGGCCTGGATTCCGGCAAATCGCGCGATTTCGAGGGGATTTCCTTTGGGGTTTTGCGGTAGGGCGGCGAGGACATCCGGGGACAGCAATACGAAGGCAGAGGCTTCCGCTTCGCGATGCGAGGCAGATTTGGCGCTTACATCTACCATTCTGGCTTTACCGGATTCGTCGTAGTGTGAGAGTTGGGGCATGCGGTGATTGTAATCCTGCGAAACTGACGCATTCAGTACCTGGGTTGAGGTCCTTCCTTCCACCCAGAACGCGAACACCGCGCGTTCCGGCGTCCCGGTTCCCTAAGGATGAGCACCCGGACGGTGTTCTGCCGATGCATTCTGCGAAGGGTTGTAGCTCGGGCAACAAATCGCACCTTGTGATGCGGGTCCTTCGACTTTGCTCAGGAGGACGCATCAAAAAAACGCAGATACAGCTATTACTTGCCGGTTTTTGCTTCTTCCGCTCTTTGCCGTAAGGCATGGACGACTACGCGGAACATCTCTTCTTCCGGAGCGGGTTTGCCGGTCCAGATTTCGAACTGACGCGCGCCCTGGTGGACGAACATCTCGACACCTGTAATAACCGGAATGTTTTTTTCACGGGCCATGCGTAGCAGGGGCGTTTCGACCGGGTTGTAGACCATTTCAAAGACGAGCCGCGCGTTGATCTCCTTTGGCTCCAGAATGTGATTTGGCTTGAAGCCCTGCATGCCTACGGGCGTGGCGTTGAGGATGACGTCGAACTGCGTTTTGGCGAGCTGGTCGCGGCGGAAGGTACGGGCCTTTGCCTGGCGGGCGAGTTTCTGGCCGTCGGCGGCGGTGCGGTTCAGGATGAAGACCTCGGCACCCTTTTCCTTCAGGCCGAAGACGGCGGCGCGCGCGGCTCCTCCTGCGCCCAGGACCAGAACTTTAGCGCCTTTGAGCTGCAGGCGGCGCTCGAGTGGGCGGACGACAGCGGCAACATCTGTATTGAAGCCGTAGAGCTTTCCGTCCTGTGCGCGAACGACTGTGTTACAGGCGCCAATCTTTTCCGAGATCGGGTCGGTCTTTTCCAGATGCTCGAGGATTTCTTCTTTGAGAGGCATGGTGACGGCGAGCCCGTGAATGGGGACTTCGCGTACCAGCGTGAGAAGGTCTTTGAGCTTTGTGGTCTGTAGCGCGAGGAAGACTGCGTTGACGGTCTCGCGCCGGAAGGCGGTATTGAGCATCAGGGGTGAGAGCGAATGCCTGATGGGATTTCCAACGACGCCATAGACCTTGGTGGCGGCATCAATCTGGTCAATGCGGTAAGTTTCCCGCAGCGTGCGCGCGGCAATCTGGCCGGGGCCGGTTTCTTCTCCGGGCGTGGCGGCGGCGAAGGTAAAGGCACTTCCGGCGCGGATACCGAGGACGCGGCTGATGATTCCCTGGTCGCCCATACAGATGCCAACCATGTTGGCCATGTCGCGCGTGCGCTCGAGGAAGTGCATCATGGTGACGTTGTCAGATAAGGTCCTGGCAGTCGAAACAATCTTGATGAAGTCCGGTTCATAGGGCCGGATGCGCTCGAAGATGCCGTCGAGGTCTTTGGTTGCTGAGAAATCATGCCAGGAGATGAGCAGGGCCGCCCCGCGGGCGCGTAGCTTTTCGAGTTCGGCTTCTTTGACGCTTTCCGCCGTCTGGATCTCGACATCTATGATGTGGCAGCCGGACGCGACGGCCTTGTTCAGGATTTCGAGCTCGTCGGCGATCTTGCCCTTGAATTTGCCTCCGGCGGAGACGCGCCGGCAGGTGGCAATGGCGGTGACGTCGGGCCTCTCGGAGAGAAACTGCTTGAGTTTGGGAATGGCCGCGAGGGGCTTGTCGAGGTAGTCGAGACGGAATTCGAGGAAGGTGTTCTCGCGGATGGTCTCCTGTGCCTTTTCAAGCATTTCGGCAGGGGTGGAGCCAATAATGGCCACGCACACCTTGCCGATGCGCGACCGGATGTATTGAGGCGAAACTGCTGGAGCAATCTGATTCATGGACATTCGTGCAACGGTAAGAACGGACGCATTCTAAACCTTATATGCCAACCTGGGCTTTCTTTCCAGACCCGTGCGCATGCTATGCGCAAAGTCAAAAGCTAGGCTACCCTGAATCTAAGGTTTTAGGGGAAATTTTTGTGGCTGAATCTATATCTATTGTTGAAACAAAGGTTACTCGCCCCTGGGAGGGCGCGGCGGATGAAACAGGGCTGGAAAACTGGGTGGAAGCGGCCCTCGAACGCCATCAGGCGGCCCTGAAGCGTCTGGAGAGGGTTTCTGGCGCACGAACCCCGGAAAATACGCTGGCGCCTTATGATGGCGCGGTGGCCGAGCTGAGCATGGCGCGCTCGCTGACGTCGCTGCTCAACAGCGTGCATCCGGAAAAGAAGGTCAGGGACAAGGCGCAGGGACTGATCCAGAAGATTGCGGAGGCGGGCACGCTGCTCGCCCTGAACCAGGATGTGTACCGCGCGCTGGAGGCGATGGACCTTGCCGGAGCCGATAGCGGTACCCGGCATTATGTGGAGCGCACGCTGCTGCAGTACCGGCTGGCTGGCGTGGACAAGGACGAGAAGACCCGTGCCCGGCTGAAGGAACTCCACGACAAGGCGACCCAGTTGTCGCTGACTTTCCGGCGGAACGTGCAGGAGAACGTGAATAAGGTCATAGTCGAGGACAAGTCCGAACTGGAAGGGTTGCCAGAGGACTTTTTGGCGAACCATCCGGCGGACGATCATGGCCTGATTACGCTGACGACTGATTTTCCGGACTATCTGCCGGTGATGACCTTTGCGAAGAACGCAAAGCTCCGGCTGAAGATGTTTCTTGCCTACAATACGCGGGCGTACCCGGCGAATGAGGGCGTATTGCTGGACCTGCTGAAGACCCGGCGGGAGATTGCCAATCTGCTTGGCTTTGCGACCTGGGCCGATCTGGCGACGGCCGACCAGATGATGGGTTCGGCGGAGAACCTGCGGGCCTTTCTTGCGGATCTTGATGAAGCGACAAAGTCTGGCGCAGAGCGCGAATATGCTACCGTGCTGGAATTTGCGCGGCAGCATGAGCCGAAGATGGTTGCGATTGATGCTGACAGCCGGTCGTACTGGTATGAGCAGTACCGCCGTTCGGCCTATGACTTCGATTCGCAGACGGTGCGGCCTTATTTCCCTTATGACCGGGTGGAGCGGGGTGTTCTGGATACAGCGCAGAAGCTCTTTCAGGTCAGCTTCCGTCCGGCGGAAGACGCGGAGGTGTGGCACGCGTCGGTGAGTGCGTGGGACGTATTTGATGGCGGGGAGCGCATCGGGCGTTTTTACCTCGACATGCATCCGCGCGAGGGCAAGGACAAGTGGTTCAGCGCGCATCCGCTGATTCCGGGCATTGCGGGGCAGCAGCTTCCTGAAGCGGCGCTGGTGTGCAATTTTCCTGAGCCGAAGGAGGGGAATCCGGCGCTGTTGCAGTACTCGGATGTGGTGACTTTCTTCCATGAATTTGGCCATCTGATGCACGCGCTTCTGGGCGGAAAGCAGAAGTGGGCGGGCCTGAGCGGTATCGCGACGGAAGATGATTTTGTAGAAGTGCCTTCGCAGATGCTGGAAGAGTTCTTCCGCGATGCGAAACTGCTGGCCACGTTTGCGAAGCACTACCAGACGGAGGAGCCGATTCCGGCAGAGCTGGTGGAGAAGATGAACCGTGCCGGGGCCTTTGGGCGCGCAGACTGGGTCCGGACGCAACTCTTCTATACGACTTACTCTCTGGAAACGCACTATGAGGACCCGGCGACGCTCGACCTGAATGTGCTGTTGCAGGCCGACTATACGAAGTTCCTGCCCTACACGTGGATTGACGGCAACCGCATGTATGCGAGCTTTACGCACCTGACGGGGTACTCATCGAACTACTACACCTACCTTTATGACAAGGTGATCGCACTGGATTTCTTTAGCCAATTCAACCGCAACAACCTGCTGGAAGACCCGGTTGCGATGCGCTATCGCAAGACGGTGCTTGAGCCCGGTGGCTCAGTGCCGGGCAAGGAGATCGTGCGGGAGTTTCTGGGACGGGAGCAACGCCTGGAGGCGTTTACGGCATGGATCGGGGAGTTGGGATGAAATAAAAATGCCTCATTCTGAGGAGAATGAGGCATTGAGCAAGGAGAGGGCTCCTTAGTAGCAGATACATTCTTCCCGGCCGCAATAGGAGCAGCAGCGCAGGGTAGGACGGCGCAGGGTATCGCAGCCGCCGGCGATCGAAGGGATGACGAGCACTTCATCGCCATCCTGGAATGAGTACTTCTCGTTGCCGAGGAAGCGGATGTCTTCTTCATTGACGTAGAAGTTGATGAAGCGACGCACGTTGCCGGTCTCATCGCGCAGGTGCGTTTTGAGGGCAGGGAAGTGCGTCTCAATGTCTTCAATCAGCGCGGGAAGATTGGCTGCGTCTGACTTGATCTCCTTCTCGCCATTGGTGTGCTTCTGAAATGCGTTGGGCAGCAAAACTCTAACGGACATCTACGCCTCCTGTTACCAGCTCGTTCAGTTCCTTGATTTCGTTGATGTAGGTTTCAAAATCAGTCAGCCGCGGACGGATGGCCTGGCTCTGCTCATATTTGCCTTGCAGAACGTCGGTCGTCTTCAGGCCGTTGCCGGTGATGCAGCTTACGGTCAGTTCATCCGGCTTGATGCGGCCATGCGCATAGAGCCGCGCTGTGACCGCGGTGGTGACGCCGCCTGCGGTTTCAGTAAAGATGCCTTCGGTCTCGGCCAGCTCCTGGATGGCAGACACAATCTCGACGTCAGAGACGTCCTCGGCCCAGCCGCCGCTCTCGCGGATGGCGCGCGCGGCGTAAACGCCGTCGGCCGGATTGCCAATTGCCAGCGAGCGGGCGATGGTGGAAGGCCGCTGCGGCTCAATGTGGTCGACGCCGGATTTAACGGCCTTTGCGATGGGCGAGCAACCTGTGGCCTGTGCGCCGAAGAAGCGGACCGGCTTGTCTTCGACCAGGCCCAGCGTGACGAGTTCCTTAAAAGCTTTGCGAATTTTTGTAATCAGCGAGCCGCCAGCCATAGGGACCACGACGTTGTCCGGAAGACGCCAGCCGAGCTGTTCGGCGATTTCGTATCCGACAGTCTTGGAGCCTTCTGCATAGTAGGGGCGTAGATTGACGTTGACGAAGCCCCAGCGGAAGCGGTCGGCAATCTGCGAGCAGAGGCGGTTGACGTGGTCGTAGTTACCGTCAATGCGGATAAGATTTGCGCCATACACCTGCGTGTTGAGGATCTTGGCCGCTTCGAGATCGGCCGGGACGAGGATGTAGGCCTTCAGCCCGAGGCGCGCGGCCTGCGCGGCCACGGCGTTGGCGAGGTTACCGGTTGAGGAGCAGCCGACGGTGTCGAAGCCGAAGTCCTGCGCCGCGGCGAGAGCAATCGCCACGACGCGGTCTTTAAAGCTCAGCGTCGGCAGGCAGACGGCATCGTTCTTGAGATAGAGGTTCTTTGCGCCGATACGTTCAGCCAGGCGCGGGGCCTTGAGCAGGGGGGTCCAGCCTGCGGGAGTCCGAGGGACGTACTTTTCTGCCACTGGAAGCAGCGCCCGATAGCGCCACATATTGGTGGGGCCTTGCGCAATGATCTCGCGGGTGACCGTCTTTTTGGCGGCGTCGAGATCTATCTGGACTTCCAGCGGCGAGAAACACTCGTCACAAATGGAGAGCGGAGCGTTACCGTAGCGCTTGCCGCACTCCCTGCACTGCAATTCGTAAGATGAAGCCACCATTGTCCTCGCAATCTGCAAGGCGGCTTCCGGGGACCCGCTGGGATGCAAGCCAGCGAGTGCACAACTGCACGGGCACAACGTGACGAAAACTCTGGTACTGCCTGTTGCAACGACCGGTACTGCTACTTACCTGGGATTTAGCGAGATGCGATACAGCCTGCACCCCGAATCTCATGTACCCCACCGGTTAAGGTGAGCGAGAGTTGACACCGATGTCCTGAATTGCTCAGGCCGGTTGTCGTGGCGTCACAGGGCCCGTCCCTCAGCCACTCTGCATGAAATTCAGGCTCGCTCACAAGGAGCAAACTTGAATGCTTTGTTTGTATCACAGGAAATTTTGGAATGCAAGAGCGGGGAGAAGAACAAGTTTGAGAACCCCGGGTGCTCCATGTCTCGAAGAGACATGGGGTGATGAACTCTGCAAATCATCCGACATTTTTTCAATCCAGAAAGAAATTACCGGTCTTCATCGCGTCCAGTAAAATACCAGCCTCGTGCAGTTCATTAGGCAGAAGAAATTGTTCAGCGCCAGTAACCTCATGGAAAATGTAGAAGCGAACGCCATCGAATTGAATATATTTTGATGAGCGTATGCCGCCGTTTAAACGCACAAATGTATGTGCTCCGTTACGCGAGTGCTGCTTCAAGTCGTCAATTGTCATAATCGGAGTTGGCATAGGTACTTGAATGGAACTTTTCTGCGATCTTAGCATCGCCGCGCGTTACAAGAGTAAAGGACAGATTGCGCGGGTCCTGTCCGAAGCATGGTGGGCGGCAAATGGTTATTGCCTTGTTTGCACCTCAGACTCACTGAAGCAATCCAAAGCCAACACAAGATGCACTGACTTCATTTGCAGCGGTTGTAAGCACAGCTATGAACTAAAAGCCCTTCGCCGCTGGCCAGCCGCCAAGGTGTCCGATGGCGCTTATGCAGCCATGATGTCGCGTATCCATGAAGGAACAACGCCTTCTCTTTTGCTTCTCGAACGAAGCGAAAATTGGCACATACGGTCACTGACAGCAATTCATTCAACCTTCCTCACACCCATTGCAATTGAAAAAAGAAAGCCGTTAAGTGGTAATGCCGTTCGGGCAGGCTGGACAGGATGCAACATTCTCCTGGACAAAATTGGCCAGGATGGACAAATTCCAGTAATACAAGAGGGGGCTTTTCTCCCCAAAGAAGAAGTTCGCCAACGCTTCAGAATGTTTATGCCCCTGGCTGAAAAATCTGCGGAAGAACGCGGCTGGACGGCCTTGACCCTCACTGTTTTGCGAGGTTTAGGAAAACCCAGTTTCCTACTGAAAGATGTTTACGAGAAAGAGCAGATTTTCAGCAACTCGTATCCTCAAAACCGCCACATCAGGGACAAAATACGACAACAACTGCAAGTGTTGAGAGATATGAAAATCATCCGGTTTGATGGCCGGGGGCATTATTCATTTTTATGAAGAAAGAACATACAAACTCGGTAGATTACAACCGCTTATCCAGACGGCTGCGGAACAGTTAAGTAGCAAATACCCTTCCTCGGCCGGGGTGCCCCCATGTTTCGCAGAGACATGGGGTTCTCATCCTGCGGACCTTTCCACATCCTGAGGCCAACGGTCAACGAAAGTTACATATCAGGTTTATCCCTACTCACCAGACACTTTTGGGGGGACCGCTCTTTTCCATCCAGAGGCCCCAGGTGAGGGGGCCGATTTTTTCGTCGTCGAAGGGATGGCCGGCCAGCTTGAGGGCCAGTTTGATCTGTCCGTGGTGGTAGCCTTCGTGCCAGATAAGGTGCTGGAGCATCAGGAGCGGGTGGTCGTAGTGAAGGTCCATGGCTCGGGCTGCCTCGATGCGGCCTTTGATTGCTTCGCGGACCGCGGCTGCGCTCTCATTCAGCATCCGGGTCATCCGGGTGCGGTCGCTTTCGCTGCGCCATTCGCCTTCGGGCATTGGGCGGGCGAACTCGGGCGCGTCTTCTTCGACGAAGACCAGGCGCACGTAGTGGAGGTGCATAAACATCTGGGCGACGGTGGGACTGCTCTCCATGACCCTTGCCCCAAGACCGCTTTCAGGTGTCGCGTGGAGCAGGTTGATGACGATGGCGTTGTTGCGGTCCCAGGAGTTGAGGATGACTTCGAGCAGATTCGGGTCGGATGTTTCGGGCATGCAGTCCACCCTATCATCAGGGCGCCTTTCCCATGTTTGTACAGAGGGGAGGCTGTACGAGGATCGTTTTAGTTTTAATAAGTCAGGGAAGTGTTACAGGGCAGTTTGCTTCAGGGTTGGAGTACTTCGTGGACGGGCCCGTAGGCGGTCATCTGGCCGGCTTCGATGGCGAGGACTTTGTCGGCGACGGTGCGGGCCTGCTCCAGGTTGTGGGTGATCCAGACGCAGGTGAGGTGACGCTGGCGGACGAGGGATTCGAGCAGGGCCTCAATGCTGCGGCGGGCGCTTTCATCGAGCGCGGAGGTGGGCTCGTCAAGCAAAAGCACTTCGGGCTGGTTGGCGAGGGCGCGGGTGATGGCAACCCGCTGGGCTTCTCCTCCGGAGAGCGTGAGGGCGTCGCGCTGGGCATATCCGGCGAGGCCGACCTGTTCCAAGAGGCTGTTGATCTCTTCAGGGGACATGGCCTGGTGGCGCTGCGTGGGGCCGTAGGCCAGGTTTTCCGCGACGGTACCAGGAAAGAGGTAGGCGCGCTGCATCACCATGCCCATGCGGCGGCGGAGCTCGCGCGGTGGCAGGGTCTTTGTATCCACTCCCTGGAGCAGGACCTCGCCACTAGTTGGCTCATCGAGGCGATTGAGAAGGCGGAGGAGTGTACTTTTGCCTGCGCCGCTGGGGCCGACGATGGCGAGGACCTCTCCGCGCTCCAAGGTGAAGGAGATATTGCGCAGGAGTGTGCGCGACTGGGGCGGGGGAAGCATGCGACCGAGTTGTCTGGCTTCGAGCATCAAGTGGAGTATTTTGTTCTTCTTTCGGGCGGTCGGAAGTCTATTCGATATTTTAAAGAAGAGTGTTTGCGTGAATTGCGAGAGGTGGCAGGAGCAAAGTATTGAAGATGGCTGTTGGGATTTCGTGGTTCCATCCTTTGCTGCGCAGAGGATGGGGCACCGGGGATTGTTTTGCCCAATGCATTCTGCGAAAGGTTGTTGCTGCGCAACAAATCGCACCTTGCGGTGCAGGTCCTTCGGCTTCATTTCGCTATGCTCAGGATGACAAAACTGAAGAGATTCCGCAGATACAAGAATGACACATCAGCGCAGCTGCGGAGACTCGTTTAACTTTTGCAGCAGTTGCAGGAGCGCGTTTCCTCGGTGGCTGAGGTGCTGTTTTTGCGCGAGGTCTATTTCGGCCATGGTCTTGCCGAGGTAGGGCAGGTAGAAAACGGGATCGTAGCCGAAGCCACCTGTGCCTCGGGGAGAAGGGAGAATTTCTCCTTCTACGGAGCCGTCGGCGGAGAGCAGGACTTCTCCGTTTCGGGCCAGGGCGATGACGCAGCGATAACGCGCGGTGCTGGTCTGCAGCTTGCGGGAAGCAAGTTGCTGAAGGAGATAAAGATTGTTGCGCTCATCGGCTGTTCCAGGGGCTTCAAACGCGGCGTCGTCGGCGTAACGAGCGGATCGCACGCCGGGGGCACCGTCGAGCGCGTCTACTTCGAGGCCGGAATCGTCGGCGATGACCAGCTGATCTGGAAGGAAACGGCTGTAGTAGATGGCCTTGAGGGCGGCGTTTTCTTCAAATGTGGCCCCGGTTTCTTCTGGGGCGGGGATGTCCTTCAGGCCGGGGAGTGGGAGCACAGCGACGTGGAAGACCTCAGCGGCGGCGGCGAAGTCGCGCAGTTTTCCTGCATTGCCGGAGGCAAAATAGAGGGTATAAGGCATAGATAAAGTGTAAGTGCCTCTTTATGCCTGCGCCTGTTCGTGCTGCGCGGCGATGGTTTCTCCGGCGTGCTCGCTTTCATGCGCGACTTTTCGAAGGGAGACCTGCTCAAAACGCGCCCAGATGAGGCCGATTGGAATGACGCTGAGGAAGGTGACGAGGAGCAGAACGGAGCCACAGCCGAGGGCCGGTTCCCATGGAACCTGAAAAAGCTTTTGCATGGTCGCGGTGGTAAGGCCGATCTGGGTGAACCATCCCAGGACGGGAAGGGTAACAAGGGAACTGCCCATACTCGCGGCCATGAGCAACATGCATTGCGAGAGATGCAGGTTGGCGAGGATGGGGCTGGCGACGAAGGCGCGCGCTGTTTCCAGATAGGCAAAGGCAATCAGGCTCCAATGGATGAGCGAGATGATGACGACCATGAGCAGGTCGCCTATGGAGCTGATGGCGTTGAGGCCGTCGCGGAAGCTGAGGATTTTGTCTTCCACCTGATGGCCCATGTTTTTGGAGAGCAAGCCGAAGGCGCGGCCCATGAGGCGGGCGACGATTTTGCCTGATGCACGAACGAAGGCGGTGAACAGAGCGAGAAAGACGGCGACCAACAATCCGGCGAGGGCGGCCTTGTTGATGAGGTCAGGGCGCGGAAGGGAGTGGCGGTCGGGAGAAAACAACAGCACGGTGGAGAAGATGAGGGCCATTGAGCCCATGTCAAACATGCGCTCGACGGTGTAGACAGCAATCTGGGCGCTGAGGGGTATCTGGGTACGACGTGAAACAAGGTAGGGTCGCACGAGGTCGGCGAGACGGCCAAAAAGAGCGACGCCGGTGAAGCCGATGACCATGGAACCGATGAGGGCAAAGGGCGAAACGCGCCTGGTGGGACGCAGAAAAATGGACCAGCGGAGGGCACGGAGGCCATAGGCGATCCAGATAAAACCAATGGCGAGGCTGATGCGCTTCCAGTCTGCGAGCCTGAGCTGCTGGGCAAATACGTGCCACTGGAAATGGATGCGATGCCGCGCCCAGAGAGCAAAGATGATGAGGGCGGCGACCACGATAATCCAGAGGGTCCAGTTCTTTTTGTTCAAGAGATGTCCTTCACCTGCGAGTTAATTGCCGGATGATTTCCGCAAGGCGGCCAGCTGTTTCTGCGCCGCTGCCCGCTGGGTGTACCTGCGATTGAACTCGTGGATGACACGGGCAACGTAGGCGCGGGTTTCACGGTAGGGTGGGATTCCATGCCAGCGCTCGACGGCAGCCGGGCCAGCGTTATAGGCAGCGAGGGCGAGCGCGAGGTCATCGTGATACTTCTTCAGCAGCGCATCGAGGTACGCTGCGCCTCCGTTGACGTTCTCGTCGGGGGCGAAGCTGTCATGCACGCCAAGGGTGAAGGCGGTCCCAGGCATGAGCTGCATCAATCCGCGTGCCCCAGCGCGGCTGACGGCGCGAGGATTTCCACCACTCTCTGCTTTTACGATGCTGGCGAGAAGGTCCACGTCGAGATCGTGTTGGGAACCGGCGCTTGCGAGTATCTGATGGAGATCACCGGAGGTGAGCTTTGCGGCAGACGTTGCGGGAGTGCTGGCCGGGGGATTGGGGAGATCCAGATGCTCTACGGTGTTGATTTCGGCCAGATCAACGTCCACGAAATTTTCGCTGCCGGAGTCAAGAAAGAGACGGACGCGGTTGCCATCGGTCTGGCGGTGGTCGCACACGAGATCGAAGCCGTTTTTGAGGGTGACGTGCTCGGCGGCGTAGCTCTGGGCGTAGCATGCCAGGAGAAAGAAGGCCAGGGGCATGGCATGCCGGAGGTATGGGAAAGACCGCATCAGGCCCACTCTACCACGCTTGTATGATAAAGAGTTTCTTCGATGACGGCGGCCACGCCATCGGCATCGTTGGAAGGGGCGATGCGCCAGCCGCGCTGCTGGCCGAGGCCGAGCAATTCAGGTGCGGCGTTGGCCATGAGCACGGGATGTCCGGCGAACTCAAGCATATCGAGGTCGTTGAAATTGTCGCCGATGGCCATGATTTCGTGCGGACGGAGACCGCGCCGGTCGGCCAGTTTGCGCAGGGCCACGCCCTTGGACCATCCGGGCGGCAGGATGTCCAGAATGTTCAGGTTTCGTGCTGGATACTGTGTCTGGTGCATTTCAATCAATTGGGCATAAGGGCTGGCGGTGAGATAGGCTTCGGCGCGGCCCATTTCTTCCACCGTTCCGCAGACCATGCCTTGTACCGGGGCCTCACCGGCGTCGAAGGCGCGTTCGAGCGGCCGGACTTCCTCAATCCAGGGGCGGTTTGCCTCGACCCAGAGAGCAATACGAGAGTGGAGTTTCTCGAGCGACTCGATGACCAGCTCGCCTTTGCCGTCGCGGTCGAAGGTGAAGACGGTGGTGCCTCCAAACTGGCGCAGAACGCCGCAAAGACTGCGTGCGGTTTCGATGGGCAACAAGGCGCGTTCCATGTGTTCGCCCTCAAGTGTGCGCGTGACGGTGCCGTTGGAGGTAATGAGCACGGTTTCCGGTTTTAATTCGAGCGGCAGAATCAGCGGAGCGGCATAGGCCTGGCGCCTTCCCGTGGCGATGACGATTTCTACGCCCGTACTCTCTGCCAGACGCAGGGCGCGCTTGTTTCGCTCGCTGATGGCGGTACCGGCCGATGGCAGTAGGGTCCCGTCAATATCAATGGCAATGAGTTTGACGGGAGAGGTGTTGCGGGCGGGGAAATTGGCCATTGAGTCTAGTTTACAGGGAACGCTCAGTCACCCGGCGGTGGATGGTCGAATGAAAAAGGGATACGAGGGTGACAGAAACAAAATGTGCCTTGTGTGGAAGATGGCTGTTTGGGTTTTGTGGCCTCCCCGCCCTTTGCTGCCCACTCCAAAATGCGAACAGCGTGCGTTCTGTGGATGATGAAACTGGTGGGGCCCACGCCAGCTGCGCGACGTTATTTTTGGCGGGCGAGGACGAGGGTGATGTCGTCGGGCTGCTCCTGGCCGCCGATCCAGTTGCGCAGTGCCTGCATGACCTGTTCTGAAATGGCGTCGAGCGGCTTGTGGCGGTGGCGGCGGACGACATCGAGGAGGCGGTCTTCTCCGAATTCGCCGAAGTCGTTTTCCGGTTCCGTGACGCCGTCACTGTAGGCGATGAGGATGTCACCGGGGTGCAACTGCTCTACGCCCTGATCATAGGTGGCGTGTTCGAGGAGGCCGACGACAGTGCCGCCGCAGCCCAGGGTGGCGACGGTGTCGTCGGCACGGAGAACGAGGGGCGGGAGTTGTCCTCCGCAGGAATAGGTCAACTGCTGGTTTGTGCCGTCATAGTGGGCGAGAAAGAGAGTGGCGTACTTTTCCGGTTGCGTGCTGCGGTAGAGGTGGCGGTTGAGCTGCGTGAGGATCTTTGCGGGTTCCAGAAACGGATCGTCGTTTTCTTCACCGTTGCGGCTGGTGAGCAGGTCTTCTCCGGCAAAGCGATAGGCGCGCACGGCGGAGTGCAGGGTGGCCATCAGCAGTGCGGCGGAGATTCCCTTTCCGCTGATGTCGCCGAGGGCGAGGCCAAGTTGGGAATTACCGAAGACGAGGAAATCGTAGTAGTCGCCGGACACGGTGCGCGCGGGATAGCAGGCACCATGCAATTCAAGCATGGGGAGGGAGATGGCACCTCGTGGGAAGAGATTGGCCTGGACTTCCTGGGCGATGGAAAGCTCATTTTGCAGGCGTTCTTTTTCGCGCTGTTCGGCGAGAAGGCGTTCCATGGAGTGGGCCATGCGATTGAAGGAGCGGCCGAGCGCTGCCAACTGGTCGTTTCGCGTGACCTTGATGCGATGTGCGAGATTGCCCCGATCAATCTCGACGGTGGCATCGTAGAGGTTGTTGACTGACTCCGTGATGGTGCGGTTTAACCGCATGGCCATGATGAAGGCAATCAGCTCCAGCAGGCCGAAGAAGATGGCCACGCCGATGAGGATGTTCTGAATAACACTGGCGATTCGCAGGGAGGTGATAAAGAGCCGGTTGTACAGCAGCGATGGGCGTGAGGTGACGATAATAGAAGTGTCGTGTGGCTTTCCGGAGGCCCAGTCCCTGGTTTCCAGAGGGGCGTAGAAGGTAATGGGGATGTCGTAGAAATGTTGGGCTGCGGGAAGCATTCCTCCGGCAATGGAGTTTTCGCGGATTTCTTCGCGAACGCGCTTGCGGCGGCTGAGTTCGCTTTCTACTACCTTGCTCTTTCCATCCTGCTGCTCAGGGTGTGCGGCGTCTTCTTCGATGACGGGAATCATTTCGATCCGGCCAATGCCATGGGCGACCTGATCAATCCCTGACTTATCGAGGAGCACGCTGGAGATGAGAGTGGTGGTGTGGCCGTTGATGGTCTGCGTATCCACGGCGCGCAGATAGAACCTGTTCTGGTCCCAGACGACTCCTTTTTCAAAGCCGCTCTTTACCCATGAGGGCACCTGTGTAATGTGGGCGGCATTCAGGTTTTGCGGTGTGATGGTGATGGGTTTGCCATCGTAAAAGGCCGCGACCTGAAGCCCGGCGTCGCGACTTTCCGGTGCTGTGTCCACCATTTCAGGAAGTGCCACGGTCTTTGCCTGGGGCTGCTGGGCCAGGGTATGCGCCACGTGCATGGAGAAGGCGCGGTTTTCTGCGGCAAAGTGCTCCAACTGCGAGTTCATTTCGGCGGTAGCGGCAAAGATGGCGAATTGTCCACTGAAGACATAGAGCGAGATGAGCGCCAGCATGACGAAGAGCACGACTGGCGTGAGGGCCATCAGCAGATAGGTCAGAATGAGCCGGTTGCGAAGCTTCCAGAGAAAGCGGCCGAAGATCCAGCGGAAGAACAGAGGGACACAGAAGATGATGAGCAGCGCCAGGGTGAAGAAGCTGATTCCGCTGAAGATCTGGCCGGCCAGTCCGGGCAGGAGGCGTTCCGGCATGAGCAGGAGATAGATCACCAGAAGCCAGAAGGCGAGACGATGCACTTTGGTTTGCGGCGGTTCGCGCCTCAAGGCATGGAAAACGCGAGCTTCAAAATTTCTGACCCGTCCCATAGTTCTGATGGCTGACGAGATTGAGTGTATCGCAAGGGTACACGCGAGAGGTGCAGAGCGGCGAGTGAGGGGTCAAGGGATGCGGAGGGCTCGTCCATGCCGTGGATCATTCCTGGGCTTTATAGAGGTATTTAATACTCGACTTGTAGATGAGGATGCGGGTGTGGCTACGTATCTTGATGCAGTCGCGGTCGTACCATTCGATACAGCCTTCAATGCGCTCGCCGTCCTCGAGCACGAACACCATGGGGGTCTGCGACTGGGCCTGTTTTTGCAGGTAAAAAGATTCAGCGTGGGTGCTTTCCTGTACCGGCTGCACGTCCTGGTGCCTGAGCAGGGGAGAGCCATTGCGGCGCGCAAACCCCTTGTTGAACGCGCTTGCGGACATGGGCGGCCGGACCAGTTTGCGGGGGCCTGGCGGCGTGATGCTTGCAGGGGCCGGACAGGAACCGGAAGTTTTTGTTCCGGAGGCCAGGGCAAAATCTCCGGAGCGCGTCTTCAGCGCATCCGGTAAAGGAAGTGGGTCAGCCATATATTCCCAACGCAATGCTTACTTGATGAGATGCTTTTTCGTTTGCCTGAGAACACTTGAAAAGTGGTCTCCATCCAGGGCCTCATTTATGAATAACTGAAACCCAGAGTAACTCAGAGGCGTTGCGGGAGAAAATGGTTTTCCTGCCAAAAAGTTACAAAAGGAGAGATTTCAGGCCAGTGTCTGGATTTCTCCGGCAAAAGCATCCAACGCGAGCGAACGCAAGAGGTTACGGCGCATTCCGGAGCGTACCTGCTGGATGGCGCGGGCGGTACTTTCGATCCAGGGGAGTGAAATGGAATTGGCGATGGCGGACAATTCGCTGTGTATATCGGAGTTACGGACCAGTGCAGCCTGACCGCTGAGAATCAACAGGAGATCTTCGAGCAGGCTGGAGAGTGCGCGCAACATGCCTTCGGTTTTTTCCTGTCCTTCAGCCCCGGCGCGATAGGTTTCCGTCATGCGGAAGAGGGTGGAGTGGTCGGGCTCACGGGTGGCGTAGCGGAGAAAGATGAGGGCATCCTGCCGGTAAGTAAGATAGCGTTCGAGATCAAAGCCGAGCGCGGCCCCGACAGCCCCCTGAGACATGCGTGCGACAAGGGAGCGCTGTGCCGGGCGGAGGTCCGTTCGGCGGCGGGCGATCAACTGTTCGAGCTGGTCGAAAGGCAAGGTACCGAGGCGCACGATGGCGGCGCGGGAACGAATGGTCGGCAGCAGCTCGCCTGTGTTTTCAGCAAGCAGAAAGATGCTGGCGTGGGCTGGCGGTTCCTCGAGCACCTTCAGCAGGGAATTTGCGGCTTCCTTCATAAAAGCGGCGCTGGTGAAGATGTAGAAGGCACGTTTTGCTTCTGAAGGAACGCGGTAGATTTCGCGGATGACGGTGCGCACCTGTCCCAGCTTGATGAGAAGCTGAGGAGGGTCGGGTGGGATGACCAGAACGTCAGGGTGGGTCTGAACCAGGATGCGGGTTTCTTTCTTGTCCACCTCGCGCAGTTCTTCGCGCGCAGCGATTGCTTCTTCTACGCGGGTTTCGAGCGGCATGGCCTCAGCGATGCGCGTGCAGTTGCGGCACTCGCCGCAGAAGTCCGGCAGGCCGTTAGTTTCTGGGGGATTGAGGCAATTGGCCGCCTGCGCCAGCATGAGGGCCAGAGTGTACTTGCCGGAGCCGCGAGGGCCGGCGAGTATGAGCGCATGCGGCAAACGGCCATGCGCGATGCTCTCGCGCAGATGCTGCACGACGGCTTCATTTCCGAGGAAATCCTGAAAACCCACAAGATGAGAGTAGCGAGTGGGCGGGAATGGGGCAAGTTTGGCTGTGTTTGCAGAGGTGGTTATTTGGAGCGCGCAGACGCGGGCTGGTTTGGCCACGTTAGCTTCCTCACCGCGGAACGCGAAAACCGCGCGTACCGGAGGCCCCGATTCGCGAACCTGGGTATCCGGGTGCTTCTACTACTCGGTTGCGCGAGGACTTCTAAGGTTTAGGGCGGAGGGCGGCCAGGAAATCGTTTGCGGGCCGGGTGTTGAGCACATCATTTCTTGTGAGCCAGGCGCGGCGGAGCTGGCTGACGCCGTAGCGGATTTTTTCCATGTGGCTGGTGTGGTGCGAGTCAGTGTTGATGACGATTTTGCAGCCGAGTTCGCGAGCGAGGCGTAGGTCGCGGTCGCAGAGGTCGAGGCGGTCAGGATATGCGTTGTGCTCGACGGCCACACCGAGCTCGGCGCAGCGGCGGAGAATCTGCGGCAGATTGAGCTTGTAGGCTTCGCGGCGGAGAAGGAGACGTCCGGTAGCGTGGCCGAGGATGCGCGTGTAGGGATTTTCAACGGCGCGGAGAATGCGCGCGGTCATCTCCTCTTCCGGCATGTTGAAGAGTGAATGCACGCTGACGATGACGACATCCAACTGGGCGAGAGTTTCATCGGCGAGATCGAGCTGGCCGTTGGCGAGGATGTCTACTTCCATGCCGGCGAAGATGCGGATGCGGCCGCCCATTTCTTTTTCCACCTCGCGGATGTGGCGGGCGTGCTCGATGGTGCGCTCGTCGTCGAGGCCAAAGGTCATAGCGAGGTTTTTAGTGTGGTCGGTGATGGCGAGATATTCATAACCGCGAGCGAGGGCGGCCTCGGCCATTTCGCGAATGGTGTTTTTGCCATCGGTGACGTTGGTGTGCATGTGGACGTCGCCGCGAATGTCTTTAAGTTCGATGAGTGCGGGAAGGCGGTGCTGCTCGGCGGCCTCGATTTCGCCGTTGTTTTCGCGCAGCTCGGGCGGAATCCAGTCGAGGCCCAGGGCGGCATAGATTTCTTCTTCGGTAGCACCGGCGACGAAGGAGCCGTCATCCACGCGCGCGAGGGAGTATTCGCTGAGGGTGTATCCGCGTTTGAGGGCACGCTGGCGAATGGCGACGTTGTGCATTTTGGAGCCGGTGAAGTATTGCAGGGCTGCGCCGTAGGAGTTTTCCGGAAGCAGGCGCACGTCTATCTGAAGACCTCCGCGAAGGCGAAAGCTGACTTTGTTCTGGCCTTTGGCGATGAGGTCCACGATGAGGGGATAGGCGGCGGTGTATTCGACGGCGGACTGGACTTTCCCTTCCGTGCAGGCGCGTCCGGTAACGAGGATGTCGAGGTCGCCGACGGTTTCACGTCCACGACGGAGGGAGCCAGCGGGAGTGATGACGTCCATGCCATCGAAGGCGCGGAGGTAGGCGATGAGTTTTTCAGCGGCGATTTCGGCGTCGTCTATCAGGAAGCGGCCACTGTTTTTTTTGTAGTCCTCGATGCCCTTGCGGAGTTTCTCTATCTGCTTTGTACCCATGCGAGGGAGAGAGGCAAGTTTGCCTTCGGCGATGGCGGTTTCGAGTTCGGCGATGGATGAGACCTGGAGGGCCTCCCAGAAGAGTGCGACAGATTTGGGACCCATGCCGGGGAGGCGCAGGAGGTCAAGCATACCGGGGCGGTATTTTGTGAGCAGCTCTTCGCGCAGAGGGAGGGTGCCGGTTTTCTCGATGTCCTGAATGTTGGCAGCCATGCTCTTGCCGATGCCGGGGATCTCCTGCAACTTTTTGGCGTCGTGGGCGATTTCGCTGAGCTGGATGGTGCTGGACTCAACGGCCTCAGCGGCGCGGCGGTAGGAGCGGATACGGAAGGGGTCGGCGGCGCTGATTTCAAGCAGGTCGGCGGTTTCAAAGAGGAGCTGCGCGATTGAGCGGTTGTCCATCGAGAGAGATTATCGCAAATGCGGGTGGTGGGTGGAGAGCTGTGCGACAGAGGTGGAATCCGGCTTAGTCGGGATTGCGTTGGTATGTGGCGAGTTCTTCGTCGCGTAGTGCGCGCCTTAGAATGACGGCGTTATTCTCGTTTCCTCATAATATGGAAAAAATAGAAAACCCAGCCGTGGAGGCTGGGTATCCTGGACACACCTCGTCTGCCTGGTCTTGCGCAGTGGATCAGGCGAAGCAAGAAAAAAGTAAGGGATGAGTACTGTTTGATTCAGGCAACTTCGCGTGTGCGAATTACCTGGTCTGCCTGCGGCCCTTTCTGACCCTGCACAATATCAAATTCGACTTCATCACCCTCTTTCAGGCTTTTGTAGCCGTCGAGCTGGATCGCGCTGTAATGGACGAAGACGTCTGGTCCATCATCGCGTCCGATAAATCCATAACCTTTCGCGTTGTTGAACCACTTCACTTTACCTCTGTAAGTAGACACGAGCCTTTGACCTTCCTTCTTTAAAGCAGAGTACGGTTGGGTGAGACCAACCTGCTTGAAAGTAAAGACGCATGTTTGTGTGCTTTGGTTTTCCTTTTTTCTGCGGAAATCCAAGATTGGATGCGGCGAACAGTGGTCGAGGACAGATGCGGTGGCGCAATTCAGCGCTTGCGTTTTTTGCGCAAATGTGTGAACAGCAGTACGGCGATGAGCGTTTTTCCGTCGAGGACTTTTCCTTCTTCAATTTTACCGAGAATTTCAGAGAGCGGGGCCATTGCGACTTCGAGCCACTCGTCTTCGTCCGGGGATGTATTGCCGAGCGTGAGGCCTTCGGCGAGAAAAATCTGCATCCATTCGCCGAGAAAGCCGGGGCTGGGAATGTAGCGCGTGAGCTTTGTCCATTTTTTTGCGCTGTAGCCGGTTTCCTCGCGCAGTTCGCGTTTGGCAGCGGCGAGACGGTTTTCACCATCTTCAATTTTGCCTGCGGGAATCTCCCACATATATTGGCCTGCCGCGTGGCGGTACTGGCGCTCCATGACAATGAGGGGATCTTTCTTGCTGGCGTCATCCACGGCAAGGATGACGACGGAGCCGTTGTGGCGGATGACGTCACGGCGGGAGATCCGATTGCCAGGCTCACGGACCTGGTCTACATCTACGCGAAAGAGCGGGCCTTCAAAGGCGGTCTTAGAGGAGAGGACTTCGATCTTTGACTTTCTTTCAGTGAGAACGGGCTTTTTCGGCATGGGCTTCCTCGGCATGGGTCGTTTTTTCTCTACCGTATCATCCAGACATGGAAAGAGAGATGGATGTCGCCATTGTCGGAGTGGGCAACTGGGGGAGTTCGCTGGCATACGGGTGTGTGGAAGCGAGTGTTCCGCTGCGGGAAGTGGTGGTGCGGACGACGCCGGAGGAGAAAGCTGGACTGCCCGTCGTGGGGATGGACGATGCGAAGCTGGATGCGCGGGTGATATGGATTTGCGTGCGGGATGGCGAGATTGGTGATGTAACCGAGCGCGTAGTTGCACGACGCGGAAGGCTGGATGGCCAGATTGTTGCGCATTCAAGCGGAGCGTTGAGTGCGAGTGTGCTGGAGGTTGCGAAGCGAGCTGGGGCGCGGGTGGGATCGGTGGCTCCGGTGATGAGTTTTCCAACCCGACGGCCGGTTTCGTTGCGCGGAGTAATGTTCGCAGTGGAGGCGGAGGAGGAAATTGCCGCAGACCTGGAGGTGCTGGTGCGCAAGCTGGGCGGCGAGCCGTTTCTGATCGCGTCGGAGAAGAAGGCGCTGTATCACGCAGCGGCGACGATGGCTTCTCCGCTGCTGTTGAGCGAAGTAGCTGCGGCAATGGCTGCGGCAAAGGCAGCGGGGCTTGCGGATGAGCTTGCTGCGAAATGGGTGGGTGCGCTGGTACAGACGACCGTGAGAAATTTTGCGGCGCGGGGTGTGGAAGGCAGCTTCAGCGGACCATTTGCACGGGGAGATGCGGAGACAATAAGACTGCATCTTCAGGTGCTTGGGGCGCATCCGATGCTCAAAGAGATTTATGGGGTGCTGGCGAAGTATGCGGTGGAGCATCTGCCGGTGTTACGGCGGGATGAATTGAAGGAAGTGGTTGGGTGACAGAACAGCCCACTGAAGCCTGCGGCGTGAGTGGGCACCGGTCTTTGCTCAGGATGACGAAGGAAACAGCATCCTGGTTTGGTTGACGTGAGACACTGAAAGCACGATTTCTGCTGGAGAACGAAAGCATTGCACGTGGATTGTTTTCCAATTACGGTGTTGCCGCATCTGTCGCGACTGTTTAGTGATTACGCGCAGAGCCATGCGCCTTTGCGTTATTACCAGCAGAGTCCGTATTCACGTGAGTGGATGGCGCAGGCAGCGGCGATGCCTGCGGAGAGACGTGCTGCGATTGCCGATTTGCTGCTCAGGCAGAACCGTGCGTTTGGAGCGGGCGAGAAGACGATTACGAATATCGAGCGCCTGCGGAATGGCGCGAATGCCGTAGTGACAGGGCAGCAGGTGACGCTTTTTGGCGGACCAGTGTATACGCTGCTGAAGGCGGCAACGGCCATTCGCAAAGCCAAGGATGCTACGGATGCCGGGCACGAGCATGTGCCTGTTTTCTGGATGGCGACTGAAGATCATGATCTGGCGGAGGCCGACCATGTTTTGCTGCCGGCGCGACATGAGATGCGGAAGTTCCGTCTGGAAGTGAAAGATGACGGCGCCTCAGTGGGGGCGCTGAAGCTGGGCCAGGGCATTCGTGCTGTTCTGGATGCAGTGGCGGAGATTCTGGGCGGCAGCGAGTTGTTCGAATGGCTGGAGCGCTGTTATACGCCGGATACAACTTTTGCTGAGGCCTTTGGTGGTTTGCTGTCGCGGATTTTTGCGGAGCACGGGCTGATTTTGATAGATGCTTCGGCGCGCGAGTTTCATGCGCTGGGTGCTCCGGTCTTTGAGCGAGCCATTACGGAAGTTGACGCGCTGCGCGATGCGCTGCTGGCCCGCGACAAGGAGCTGGCTGAGGCGGGGTACCACTCCCAGGTGCTGGTGACGCCGCAGAGCAGCCTTCTTTTCCTGATGGATGAGGAGACGAAGGCGCGGCAGCCGCTTCGGCGCAGAAATGGCGAGTGGGCTGCGGGGAAGAAATCGTATAACTCAAGTGACTTGCTGGAAATTCTTCAATCAGAACCTCAGCGTTTGGGCCCGAATGCTCTGCTGCGGTCTGTATTTCAGGACTACATTCTTCCTGTTTCGGTTTACATTGGCGGACCAGCAGAGATCGCGTACTTTGCGCAGTCGCAGGTGGTATATGAAAAAGTGCTGGGACGGACGACGGCGATTCTGCCGCGATTGAGCGCGACGCTGGTTGAGCCGCCGATTGCGGAAGTGATGGCGAAGCATGAAGTTGGATTGAGCGATCTACTGGCGACGCATCCGGATGATCTGGCGCAACGCCTGGGGGCGCGTTCAATGCCTGTAGAAGGCAAACAGAAACTGGCGGCGGCGGGAAATGCTCTTGACGCGGAATTGAAATCAGTGACGGAGTGGATGCGCACGCTGGATGCGGAACTGGGGCGCTCGGCAGACGTTGCGGCGTCAAAGATGCGCTACCAGATGAATCGTCTGCGCAGGCTGGCTGCGAATTTTCAATTGCAGAAAGAGGCGAGCCTGCGGCGGCATGTGGATGCGATGTATCTGGCGCTGTATCCCGGGCGCCATTTGCAGGAGCGCACGGTGGGCGCGGCGTACTTTCTCGCGCGGTATGGAGACGGCCTGGTGGACACGCTGGTGGAACATGCGGCGCAGGAGTGCCCAGGGCACAAGGTGTTCTATCTCTAACATTCTGCGAATAAAGCAGGCCCTTTGTCGCTGTGCTCCCAAGGATGACAAAATTATTTTGACTTGACTCTCAGCCTGGCCTGCTGGCGCGAGGACATTGCGGTGGCCTAGAATCTTTCTGGTTATGGCACCAAAAACACAATCAGCATTTGAAGTGGCATGTCCGGATTGCGGCGCGGTGCTGAAGATTGATCCGGAGACGCGCGCGATCATTGCGCATACGCCTGCTCCGCGGAAGAAGACCTTTGAGGACTTTGAGACGGCAGCGAAGGCCATGCGCGAGCAGGATGAACGCCGGGAGAGCCTTTTCCGGCAGGCAGTGGACGCGGAGAAGAACAAGAACGACCTGCTGGAAAAGAAATTCGCAGAAGCGCTGCGCAAGGCGAAAGAGACTCCGGATACGGGGAAGCCACTGCGCGATTTTGACTTGGATTGACGGCAGGCGGGGAGCCCGAGCAACGGGCGGTGCGCGAAATGAATCCCACATCCTTCAGGAGCTGGAATGGGTCTGACAAAGATTTCACACGAGATACAGGGAAGGATTCCTGAACCATTGGCTCAGTTTTCATGGCAGAGGACGGTTGCAGCGGGATCGCTGGTGACAGGCGCATGCCTGTTTCTGGCTGGCCGGCGTAAGACGGCGCTGGCCGTGGCTGCCGCGGGGGCCACGGTGGGTCTGCTGGAGCATCCGGAGGCGGCGCGGGAGTTGTGGGAGAGCCTGCCGCAATATCTGCGCAAAGGGCAGGATCTGCTGGTGCGCGCGGAGGACTTCATCAATGAAGTTTCGAAGCAGGCTGGGAAGCTACGCAGCACCATTGGGTGATTTTTCGCTGGTTTGAGGCCCGGGCTTCTACCCTCCTTTGATCGCTCTTTTGGGCTGAGTGGCGCACCTTTCGGTGCGGGTCCTTCTAACTGCTTGTACTTCGCTCCGGATGACAAAAATTTTGTACAAAGAGTAGTGGTTGTGGTTTCCCCACCCTTGCTCCGCGAAAGGATGGGGTACGACATCGAATCCGTCCACCCGGTACCGTACTTGGGACTGCCTACAAATTGAGGGTGGAGTTCTGGAATTGCGATCGTAACCATTTCTGTTCCTGTCCGTCGGACAACTTGGAGAGCGCGATTCGCGTCTGCTAACGTTGATACAGGCAATGACACACCTTTTTTTTGTACTCGCCTTCTTTTTGTTCCAGGCGGAACCGGATGCGGCCGCTCCGCCTGCGACTTCCAGTGGCAGCGCGATTGTGGAGATGATCCAGAACAGCGGCCCTGTGGCCATCGCTGTTCTGCTACTGCTGCTGATTGCAAGCGTTTATTCCTGGGCGATCATTCTGGGTAAATGGGGGAGCTTTAAACGCGCCCGCACCCAGAGCAGCCGGTTCCTGCGCGCCTTTCGCAAAGCCAACCGCCTGCAGGAGATTGCAGCGGTCAGCGAGCAGTTCAAGCCCAGTCCTCTGGTGAATGTGTTTGATGAGGTATATGAGACATACAAACGCCAGACGGGTGGATATGGGCCTCCAAAAAACATTACGGCGCTGGAACGCGCGGCGCACACGGCATCGAGCGAAGCGCTTACCGTGCTGGAGCAGCGGCTGACGTGGCTGGCGACGATCGGCGCGATCTCTCCGTTCATTGGGTTGTTTGGAACGATCATGGGCATTGTAGATGCGTTCCATGGCCTGGGCACGGCGGGTGCTGCGACATTGCGGGCTGTGGCCCCGGGTGTTTCTGAAGCATTGATTACGACTGCGGCTGGCCTGGTGGTTGCTGTTCCCGCAGTGATTGCGTACAACCAGTTCACGGCGCGCTGCCGCGAATTTGGCGCGCGCATGGACGACTTCTCCCGCGAGTTGCTGAACAGCATGGAAGAGTCGGAACTGGCGCCGAACCAAGACCCGTTTGAGAGGGAGGCCGCACGTGGCCTTCACAAGTAGAAGCGGACACACGCAGACTTCGCTGGCAGAAATCAACATTACGCCTCTGGTGGACGTGGTGCTGGTGCTGCTGGTGATTTTTATGCTCACGGCCCCGGTCCTGCAGTCGGGGATTGATGTGGCCGTTCCTAAGACGAAGACAGTAAAGGAAATCACTGAGCAGAGGCTGGTGCTGACGATTGACAAGGACCAGCGCGTGTTTCTTGGGGATCAGCCGATCAATCTTGCTGATCTGCCGTCGCGTCTGCATCAGCCAAACACTGCCCCGGCGCACCAGGTGATTTATCTGCGTGCCGATGAGCGGGTGCCGTTTGGAGCATTTGCTTCAGTGATGGATGCGGTGAAGCAGGCGGGAATTACGAACATCAGCATTGTGACGCAGCCATTGCAGAATGGTGCGAAGTAGTGGCAAGAGGTCGGTTCCTCATGGAGCCCCCGGGGGCCCGAAGCAGAACAGCAGGTCCTTCGACTTCGCTGCGCTTTGAGCAGGATGACAACGTATAAAGAGCCTAAGCAGTAATGAGAATAAGCGCACGATTTGATGTAGAACCTGACCGCATGGGCGGCCCCACGGCTGGTTCGATTGCCCTGCATCTTGGGATTGCGGGATTGATTGCGCTTTATATTCTGGTGGTGGGTCGCTTTCATGGAGGGCTGTGGGGGAACAATCAATCGGCTCCCGGGGCCATTCAGGCGACGCTGGTAAGCTCCGCACCGACGCTGCCTTTGCCGAGTGAGCAGAAGCCTACGGACAACGTTCTGGCGACGCAGCAGCAGAGCCCTGCGCCAGCGCCTCCAGCGCCGCAGAAGGCTGAACCGATCCCACCGCCGGAAGCGGTTCCGATTCCGCAAAAACAGAAGCAGCCGAAGGTGAAGCAGCAGGCACCGCAGAAGCAGGAGAACCCGGTAAAGCAGGCGCCGAAGACGACGGCGTCTTCGCAGAGCAAGCATCCGCAGCCGGTACAGAACCAGAAGAACCGGGCGTATTACGGAGAGGCACAGCAATCGAACATTCCGCGCTCGACGACAAGCAACCCAAACGGGAATAATCCCGTCGCAGTCAATGGGGGAGACTTTGGTTCGCGCTTCCCCTGGTACGTGGAGATTATCAAAAGAAAAACTGCGCAGAACTGGTTGTTGCAGGAAGTGGCTCCGGGAACGCCGGCCGGGGCGAGGGTGTATTTGTCGTTTGTGATTTCGCGCGATGGTTCCCCCAGCCATGTACGAGTGGAGCAGTCGAGCGGCTCACCAAGCCTCGATTCTTCATGTCTAAGAGCAGTGCAGAGGGTTGACACGTATGGCCCTCTGCCGGCTGGATACAATGGCAACTCGCTTTCAGTGTCGTACTATTGTGAAGAGCCGGGACAATGATCCTTTCCAGCTACGTATTTCAGTCTGCGGGACGGAAGAATGAATTCAGGCAGAAGGCAGTCTTTTTTTAGTTTGCGTTGTTTTTTATTTTTTGTTGCCATCCTTACATTCAGTGACCTCTGCGCACAGTCGCAGGACTGGGTACGGACAGGGACCAATCTAGGCGCAGCCAAGATCCGCCTGGCTGTGGCGAACTTCAAACCCACCACTACTGACCCTGAAACCGGCGAACTGAAGAATGCGTTTGATACGACGCTCTTTAATGATTTGTCGAATGCGGGCATCTTTGACATGGTGTCAAAGAGCATGGCACCACCGCTGATGCCAGGGTCGCCGCAGGAGATAAACCTTGCGCAGTGGTCGGCGGCACCGTCGAATGCAGACATGGTGGCATTTGGCGCGATTGGCGTGAACAGCGGCAAGGTGACGGTGCTGGGGTATCTGTTCGATGCCAAGAATCAGCAGTCACCGCAGATTCTGGGCAAGCAATACAGCGACAATGCCAATGTGAACAATGTGCGGAACATTGCGCACCGCTTTGCCGATGAGATCATTACGCGGCTGGGCGGGATTGCCGGCATTTGCGAGACAAAGATTTACTACGTTTCTACGCGTTCGGGGAACAAGGAAATCTGGGTGATGGATTATGACGGCGAGAATGCGCACCAGCTTACGCATCTGGGAACAATTGCGTTGTCGCCGCGTGTGTCGCCGGACAATTCGCGCGTGGCCTTTTCCGGCCTGGGCAAGAATGGCTGGTCCATCAAGATGTACTCTCTGCTGCTGAATCGCCTGGTCAGCTTCCCGTCACCGGGAGGAACCACTGTTTCTCCTGCATGGTCGAGTGATGGATCGAAGCTGGCGCTTTCCACCTCCATTACGGGCGATCCGGAGATCTACACGATGAGCGGCGACGGTACGGGACTGCATCGCGTGACCGCATTTCACGGGCCGGACGTCTCGCCTGTATGGAACCCGAAGACGAATGCGCAGATTGCGTGGGTGAGCGGACGGACCGGGCTGCCGCAGATCTACATTATGGACGCGGACGGCGCAAATGTGCAGCGCATGACGGACGGCGGATATGCGACATCGCCGGCATGGTCGCCGAACGGACAGTTTCTTGCCTTTGCGTGGAACCGCAAGTATGGGCCGGGCGCGCCGGGCGGGCAGGACATCTATATCATGGACATTGCCAGCAGGCGGTGGACGCAGTTGACGCATGATTCCGGACGCTGCGATTTTCCATCGTGGTCACCGGATTCGCGGCATATTGTGTTCCAACGCGAGGACGGCGGGCATTCCGAGATATGGACGATGCTGGCTGACGGCACAGAGCAACATCAACTGTCGCATGGTGGTGGCTCGAATTCCATGCCGAACTGGAGCTGGAAATAAATTTTTTAGTGGATGGATGCGGCAGGGATGTTCCTGACCGTGCTGTCCTAGAAGAAAATAAAAGAGACAACACTCCTGGAGGAGAAACGTGCAAGTCAATCATCGCAAGTACATCGCTTCTATAGTTAGTCTAGCAGCGCTTTTGACCGTTGCCGGATGTCACAAGAAAAAGGCAGTACCGCCTCCTCCACCCCCCCCAACGGCGGCCGCGCCTGCACCGACGGCAGAGATCACTGTGAACCCCACCTCCATTAATGCGGGTGACAGCGCCGTGCTGACGTGGAAGACCACGAATGCAACGGACATCTCGATTGAAGGCGTGGGGCAGGTGGCGAGCTCTGGCACGATGAATGTGAAGCCGACCGAGTCTACCAACTATCACCTGATTGCGCGTGGAGACGGCGGATCGGCGGATGCAACGGCGCGCCTGACGGTGAATGCTCCACAGCAGCAGAGCAACCTGAATGAACAGAACATGGACGACACGCTCTTCCATCAGAATGTTCATGACATCTTCTACGATTACGACAGCTATGAGATCCGTCCGGATGCGCAGCCGACGATCCAGCAGGATGCGGCTTTCCTGAACCAACATCCGAACATCAAGGTGGTGATTGGAGGATATTGCGACGAGCGCGGCTCGACGGAATACAACCTGACGCTGGGCGAAAACCGCGCCAATGCCGCCAAGCAGGCGCTGGTGAATGCGGGAGTAAGCCCGGACCGTCTGCGTACGGTGAGCTACGGCAAGGAGAAGCAGTTCTGCACCGACCACACCGAACAGTGCTGGCAGCAGAACCGCCGCGCGCAATTCAACATTGACCGGTAGGACCTTGCATTCTGTGTACTTACGGCAGCATTGCTGTGAAGGCAGTGCTGCCGTTTGCTTTGGTCTACACTTGAACTGGGGACCTTCTATGCGAAAGACATTGATGCACGTGGCCGCCTTTGCCTCTCTCGGCCTGTTTTGTGCCGTTCCGAATGCCCATGCGGCATCGAAAGAGATCATTCAACTGCAAACGCAGGTGCAGACCCTGCAGGACATGCTCCAGCGCATGCAGCAGACCAATGATTCACGCTTGGCTGTGATGCAGCACCTGATTGAACAGACGGCGGACAATGTGAACCGCATGTCGCAGACGGTGAATGGTATTCAGCAGCAGTTGCAGACGCAGAGTGAGAATGCTGTGAATGGGCAGCAGATTTCAGGGCAGATCCAGAGCCTGAACGACTCGGTGGATGAGTTGAAATCGCGGATTGCACGGCTGGACAAGAGTCTGCAGGACATTCAGTCCCAGCTGCAGAACGTGAATACACAGCCGGCGGGCGGTACTCCGGGCCAGCAGCAGGCCCCTGGGCAGGAGGATGGCGCGGCACCTGGACAGCAACAGCCGCAGCAGCCACAGGCGCCTCCTGTGGACCAGCTTTATCAGGGCGGTATTCGCGACTACAACAGCGCTAAGTATGACGTTGCGGCAGGCGAATTTGGCGATGTGCTGAAGTTTTATCCTCAGGACAAGCTTGCCGGGAATGCGCAGTTCTATCTGGGAGAAATTGCTTACCGCCAGGGTGATTACAAGACAGCCATCAAGAACTACGACGCGGTGCTGGAGCAGTTTCCGGGCAGTTTCAAAGCTCCGGTAGCACAGTTACGCAAGGCCGATGCGGAGATTGCGCTGAACCAGAGGGAAGCTGGAATTCGTGATTTGCGCAGCCTGATTCAGCGTTATCCGCAAACGCCAGAGGCGGCGCAGGCGCGCAGCAAACTGAATGGAATGGGCGTGCGCATTACTGCTTCGAAGCCGTCGGCTTACCGGTAGCAGCTCTACAACTTGTTGCTGGCGGGCAGCATCAGAAGAAGAGCTTATGCAAAATCATCACGACAGCGATTCGAAAAAAGGGGCGGTGGAGTCTGAGTCGCCCCGCGACTATTCCCGCAGCCACCTCAAAGACCAGCTTCCGCATCGCACGGCTGATCCAATGATCAAAGACCGCGATGATGATCATGACACGGATTTTCCTGAGCCGGGACGAGTGCCTGAGCACAGCGGACAGCACGAGTAAACAGGGCACGCCCTCTGAATCTTTTCGCCTGTACATTCATCCAACGCAAAGCAGGAGAGTGTCCATGGCTGCCTTTTGCGCCTGTTGCGGAGCGGAGATTACACCCAGAGCAGAGAGTTGTCCGGTCTGTGGCACTCCGCAACACGGCAGCCTGCCAGTTGGGTTTGAAGAAGTACTGGGCAGTGGTGTGGGCACCGGACAGACGGGTGCTCCGGCAAAACAGCAGAGCAACGATTCTTCTGCGGTCTGATTTTCTTTATCGAGGCATATCGCGGTGCGCTGTCTTTACGCGATAGCCTTCTTTTTCTAATCTCTTACTGATTTCTTCCGCGATCATGACGGAACGGTGCTGCCCGCCAGTGCATCCGAATGCAATGGTGAGATAGCTTTTCCCTTCATGAATGTAGTGAGGGAGAAGGTAGAGCAGCAGCTTCGTGACCTGGTCCAGAAACTCGCGCGTCTGTGGGAATTTGCGCAGATACTCGACCAATTTTGGGTGTTTGCCGGTGAGTGGGCGAAATTCAGGAATGAAGTGTGGGTTCGGCAGGAAGCGCACGTCGAAGACCAGGTCGGCTTCGAGAGGAAGCCCGTTTTTGTAGCCAAAACTGAGAGAGGAAATCAGAAGCTCTTTACCGCCGCCGGTTCCCGCGAACTTGTCCTGAATATAGGAGCGCAGTTCGTGGACGTTGAAGTTTGACGTATCAATGATGATGTCGGCGACGTTGCGGATCGGGTCGAGCAGCTTGCGCTCTGTCTGAATGGCAGAGGCCACCCGTTCCTGCCTGCCGAGAGGATGTGGGCGGCGGGTTTCAGAAAAGCGGCGCAGCAGCACGGCTTCCGATGCTTCAAGGTAGATGACTTTGGCCGGCAGGATGTGCCGGATGTGCTTGAGCATCTGCGGGAAGCGCTCAAGGCCGCTGCCTTCCCGGACGTCTACCACCAGAGCGGCCCGGGTTGTAGTGGTGGATTCTCCAATCAGATCGGCGAAACGCGGGACAAGCTCAATGGGCATGTTGTCCACCGCGTAATAGCCCATGTCTTCAAAGGCTTTGAGCGCGGAGAGCTTTCCGGAGCCGGAGAGTCCGGTGATGATCACAAGTGAACGGGACTCGTCCGCGCTATGCAGGGAAGTGATTTTTTTCTTTTTCGCGGGACCACCTGCTGACTGGCGTGCAGATCTCGATGGCATGGGCCCATCGTACCATTGTTGCGCGAATCCTTGTTAGCAGATGGTTCCATCTGCTGAACTGGCTACGGGGCCTCGATCAATTCCATCTTGCCGTCGCGCTTCCGGTGCAGGACCTTTACCTGGCCTTCATGGTCGCGGAAGACAAAGACCTCGCGGTCGCGGAACTCTGCTTCTTTTACTGCTTCCTCGAGAGTCATTGGACGGATGGCAACGGAATCAGCAGAGCGAACGATGTGCGGCTCGTGAACAGGCGTGTGCGCAGGGAATGAATGCACCGTGACGGGCACCGTCTGCCGCGCTTGGCCGTTTCCATTCGCCTTTTTCTGCAGCTGCTCTTCAGGGGCATCTTCTGCGACAGAAGCCGTACGGGCTACGCGACGCGGACGGGCCAACTGGAGTTCGGTGGCGAGCTTTTCTTCCTTGGGCTGGCGCTTGATGGCCTGGATCTTCTTTTTGCATCGAATGGCCTGCGTCTCGGCCTTGTCCAAGGCTTCGCGCAAGGCGGTCTCCATGTTGTTGGACTCGGATGTTGCCACGATGTCCTGCAGTCGGGTCTTGATGGTGACTTCAGCGAAGTGGCGGTATTTTTCCGTCGTGAGGACGACGTGTGCGCCGGTTGTTTTTCCAAGGATTTTTACGATGCGCGCGATGCATTCATCCGCAAGGGCGCGCAGAGCGGGGGTGACGGTCACCTGCCTGCCAGTGTACTCAACCTGCATGGCGAAAGCTCCCTTCCCATAGGATTGTAACGCCGGAGAAACGTCGTGTTTCCGGCGGGTTCAGTGATTCTACATTAACTCCGGACACGCCGCTGGTGCGTGCTCGGAATTCTCATATCTTCACGATATTTAGCCACAGTGCGGCGGGTTACGTTGATACCCTGTGACTGGAGAAGATTGGCGATCTGGTCATCGGTAAGAGGCTTACGTGGGTCTTCCTCCTCAATGAGTTTTTTCACTTTGCGCTTGAGCAGCATCAGGGGAGTGGCTGCGCCTTCCGGTCCGTTGACCCCTTCTGAGAAGAAGAAGCGCAGCTCATAAACTCCCTGAGGCGTGTGCACGTATTTGTTAGATACAGCCCGGCTCACAGTGGATGGATGGACGCCGATTTCTTCTGCGACTTCTTTGATCATCATGGGCTTGAGCGCGTCCACGCCTTTTTCCAGAAATTCAGTCTGGCGGCGGATGATGGCCTCGCAGGTGCGCAGGATGGTGTTCTTGCGCTGTTCGATATTGCGCATGAGCTGAAGGGCGGAGCGGTAGCGCTCCTTGACGTAGTCCTTGACTTCTTTTTCGGTACCGTCCTGGGTGATCATGCGGCGGTAGCCCTGGTTGAGGCGCAGAGTGGGCATGTCCTCGTCGTTCATCATGACGACGTATTCATCTCCACGCTTTACGAAGGCGACGTCAGGCTCAATCAGACGCGCATCGGAGCGATTGTAGCGCTGGCCGGGGCGTGGATCGAGGGTGCGGATCAATTCGATGGCCTGCTGCGCGATTTCCGGCGTGCAGGATGCAGCTTTGGCGATCTCACGCATGTCTTTGCGCTGGAGAAGGAGCAGGTGCTTGTCCGCGATTTCGCGTGCGGCATCAAAAAGCACAATGCGATGGGCCGCGCCATTTCCGTTCAGGGCATGGGAGTCGTCAGCGTCCGAAGGCAGGGCAGAGAAGTGGCCGCTTTTCTGGCGTTTATAAATCAGGTCAAACTCATGTCGCTGCGCATCGAGTTGTAGCAGGAGGCACTCGCGCAGGTCGCGTGCGCCAACGCCGAGCGGATCGAGCGTCCGGACTACGTCGAGCGCTGAGGCGAGATGGGCCCTGGCGCGAGCGCGCATGGCTTCCGGAACCTCAGCAAAATGGAGAACCTGATGTTCCTGCGGAGTGTGTTTCTCTTCGGTTTCCGGTTCGAGCTGCTCGCGCAGATACCCTTCAAGTAGTTCCTCATCTGTCGCCGTTAAGTAGCCATCTTCATTGAGGTTGCCGATGATGTATTCTGCGGCATCGCGGATGGCGGGTGACAGGTTCAGGGAACCAAGCTGCCAGAAGAGATGATCCGTCAGTGTGCCTGGTTTTGAGAGGAAGTTTTCAATGGAAGGTTTTTCTGTGACCTCAAAACTGTCCGGGGAGCGGAAGCCCGGATCGAGGTACTCCTGAAAGTAGGAGCCGAAGTCAATTTCGTCAAAGGGGTCGGCCTTTTTGAGCGTGGGATCTGTAAATTCAGTCTCGGCAGGCTGGGCGAGCTGTTCTTCACGGCTGGCGACATCGTCGAGCAGCGGAACGTTTTCTTCCATCTCCTCGAGGATGGGGTTTTCGGCAATCTCAGACTGGATCATCTCCTTTAGCTCGAGCTTGTTCAGGGCAAGCACGCTGACCATCTGCATCAGGCCGGGCGTGAGTATCTGCCGCTGAGATACTTTCAAGCTGAGTTTGGGTTGAAGAAGAGCCATTCTTTACCTATGTCTGCATTTTCAGTGGATGAGATTACCCTCAGTCTACACGCTGAAACAGGGCGTCCGATAGGGTACAGCCAAATGCAAGCCCGGGTTCCAGGTACACGAAGTGTCCTCCTGTTAATTGAGCGAAAAGCCCTCGCCCAGATATACGCGCCGCACTTCGGGGTCGCTACCTAACTGCTCTGGGGTGCCGTGGCGGAAGATGCGGCCCTCATTGATGATGTAGGCGCGGTCCGTGACCGAAAGCGTTTCGCGAACGTTATGATCTGTAATTAACACGCCGATGCCGCTGGCCTTGAGGTCATAAATAATTTCCTGAAGGTCGAGTACCGCAATGGGATCAATTCCCGAAAAGGGCTCGTCCAGCAAAATAAAGGACGGTTGAATACAGAGGCATCGCGCGATTTCGACCCTTCTGCGCTCGCCGCCGGAAAGGGCATAGCCTCGCGTCTTTCGAATATGGCCGAGGTTGAGCTGATCAATCAGCTTTTCGGTGCGGGCCCGTCTCATTTCAGGGGTGAGGGACTGGACTTCGAGAACTGCCAGAATATTTTCTTCGACGGTCAGCTTGCGAAAGATTGAGGGTTCCTGGGGCAGATAACTGATGCCATACTGGCGCGCGCGCAGATACATGGGCACGCGGGTAATGTCTTCGCCATCGGCCAGAATGCGGCCTGTATCGGGAGAAACCAGACCGACAATCATGTAGAAGGATGTGGTTTTCCCCGCGCCGTTCGGGCCGAGCAGGCCGACAACTTCTCCCTGTGAAATTTCGAGGTTAACGCCCCGTACGACCTGACGGCCTTTGTAGGATTTCCCGATCTCGTCGGTAGAAAGCTTCTGCATTTACGGATTTACTTAGGAGCGCGCGTCTTTGTGACGGCGGCTGACTGCCCCCCACTGACCTCGACGCTATCATCCTGGTCATTGAAAATCAATGCGGCGCCGGTGATTGTGCCCTTGACGGCATCCATGACACGAGGCGGATCAGATGGGGTTCCCGTGAGCACGTACCTGCCATCGGCTGAGGTGTAGACGAGTTGCTCTCCTTCTCCTTTCCTGCCCGGCTGGATCAACAGAACGTGACCGGAAGCGACAATTTTTTCAATCTGCGATTCGGGTGCTGCTGCGGTGGTGGGTTTCTTCTGGGCTTGCGCCAGAAAGAACTCCGCGCGGTCTGCACGTATGGTTCCATTGGAGGCAGTGGCCAGAACACCTCCGGTGAAATCGCCGCGACGGTCCTTATCAGAGTAGATGAGCATCCGGCTGTGGACGCGCACAACGCTCTGCTGCTTTTGGGAGCCCATCACGGAAGCGATTGCAGTATTTACGTTGTCGTCGTATGCCTTAAGCGTCTGAGAGGCGCGCGAAAGCTCAATGACAGGGGCGGAGACGGTGTTTCCTGATTGCTGCCACATGCGAGCGTTGCCGCGAAAGATGCTGTTGCCATCCACGTGACGCAGTTCCGCCTCATTCGCCACGATGTGAGTTGCGCCTTGTCCACCAAACATGGTGCCCTTCTGTGGCTGACCTTTTGCCTGGAGGTAGGTTGCTCTTACGTCTCCGGTGGCCTGGGCGTCTCCGGAATCGCGATGATAGGCAATGGCCTGCGCTGTCAGGTCTACTTCTCCGTTGTTGACGCGCGGGCTGCCGGTAAGATGTACCACCTGGTCGGCTGCGTGGTATTCGGCCTGGCCGGCGGAGGCGTTCAATGGCGAAGCAGCTTTGGCGTTCTTTGCCGGGAGCTGTTGCAGTATGACATGCCCTGTCTGGACGGCGGTATCTATCTGTGACTCCGCTGTTCTCATGGCTGCGTGCTGCTGTTGCGATGGAGTGAATGTCATATGCAGAGAATCACCGGTGGTGATGTTCGTGGTGCCATCTTTGGCGACGTCCAGAATCTTCGTGTGCCCGGCACCGTCGAGTTGCCGAATGGCGTGTCCACCTTCCAGAGTGGCAAGCAACTGGTCTCCCTGGATGGTTGTATTCTGCCCGGGTCCCTTCGATGGAATAGTGCGCAGGGTGGCTACGGCGTTTCCAGTTGCGAGGGCCTTTTGGGCGACGGCCTTTTTCTCCGGGCCTGGGGCAAAGTCGATGTCGAGCCTGGATGCTTCAATCTGGCGGGTGGTGGAGCCGTTTGGATCGTTGGGGAGTTTTTCCTGGTCCACGAAGCTGACAGCATTACGGAATTGCGCGTGTTTCAGGGTGGTATCCTGGGCGAAGGTCAAAGTGCCTTCCACAGCGTTTCCGTGCATGGTGTGAAGCGGGTCTTTGTCCACAAAATTGACTCCGCCTCCGAGGAGAGCCTGAGTGGGCCCGCTTTTTTCATCAAGGTAGACCGTGGTGGAAGCGGAGGTGGACTGGGCACCATTGTCCATGACGGTGTGGACATTGCCTCGAGCGTCAATTTTCTCTGCCGAGCCATCTTTGCGGAAATAGACGATCGCCTGATTGGCGGTGCTGCGCGTGTTGCGATAGTCGCTCTGTGCATCGAGAAGAAATGCCTGGCGCGAGTCACGCAGCAATTGCGCATGCGAGGCGCGCACAACGGCCGGGCCGCCGTTGGTGCTGGAGGTCAGCTCGACTTGCTTGTCGAGGACGAGGACGCCCTGTTTTGAGTCGTAGGCTGCACCCATAGCATGTCCGGCGGCCTTTGGCAGATGGAACTCCACATACTGGTCCGTGGTGGCAGTGCCTGTTTTCTGATTGAAGACGACCCCGCTGGCCTTGACGTGGATGGTACCTTTCGATGCGTCTTCTGAGCCACCTCCGGTGCTTTGCGGTGCCTCGAGGTCAATCTGAACTTCGCCCTTTGCTGTGGCGATGCCATTTTTCTGGTCGTAATCGAAATCGCTTCCGTAGACGCGGTCTTCGCGGTTGGTCCCGGGCGGGCCATATAGCGTTATGGATACGTCATGCAGGGTGGCGTGGCCGTTGCTGCTGAACTGCACTAATTTGGAAGCGTGGATAGTGAAAAGCGTGTGACCCTTCTGCGATTGGGAATAGGTGAATCCATTGGCTGTTCTCTGGATATTAATGCCGAGTTTACCTGGAAGGTCTTTGCCGATGTGACGGATGCGATAGCGCGCATATCCAAGGAAACCGGCGACGACTACGAGCAGAAGGCAGGCCAGAGTAATGATGACTGCCCGCAGCCGTTGGATGGTAATGCGCATGATGAGATTATCTCAGGGCCCGGGTGCCGCTCAATTGACCTGCTGCAGGCGCTGAATCAGTTTCTGGGCGAGGGTTTCACCGGATTCCGACCAGAGGAGCCGCGATGAAATGCCGCAGTGCTGCTGCACTCTGTTGGTGAAGTCTACCAGCATCTGCACATTCTGCTTCACGCGCGCGGCGGCGTCGGGATCGAGGTCCAGGTCTTCATAGAGAAAGGGCGAGTCAAGGCCGAAGTCAATGCGTATCTGGCCGTTCTGCTCGTATGCGGCTTCGTCGAATTCAGGGCCGAAGCCGACAATGCGGACGACGCTCGGCTGCTTGCGCCAGAGAGGGTCGAGACCGCCGCCGATTTCGGGGGTCCATAGCTCCCAGGTCAGCTCAAATTCGTAGGCGAAGTCCTCGTGCAGAAGCTCGAGGGCGGCGGGCACGGCTTCTTCGGGTGCTCCGGCCTCGGCCTCATCTTCGTCATAGATGCGCTGGTATTGCGGGGCCTCGTTCCAGGAAATGGGATAAGCGGCGGCGGAGCGCACCTGACGGTTGCCTCCGGCAAGGTTGAACTGGCGCATGACCCCGAGCAGGGCCGGGCCAAGAGATGTCAGGCGGAAATTGGGATACCACAGGCTCAGATAGAGTTGATCAGCCATTCCTCTATTTTAGAAGGCCGACGCGCTGCCATGTGAGCTGGACGGCGACGTTTCCGTCAGCGGAGAGAACAGGGGGAGTGCGCAGTACCAGGGTATCGCCTTCCAGCTTGTGATAGCGGAGCTGCGCGGTGCCGAGCCAGTTTGGAGAGAGGCTCACTTCGACGTGGTGAGTCACAATTTCGCCGTCCACTGTATATGGGCCAGCGTAGGCGATGTAGTCGCGCTTGCGGCGGGGGTCCCTGTCCTGGGGCCTTTCTGTGCTGGCGCCTCGGCCAGCAGCACTGAGGTTTCCGCTCATGTAGCCTTCGGCGGAGTACAGAAGATAGCCGACGACGTTTTCACCCCAGGGCTTTTCAATGCGGCCATCTTCGTACAGAAAGGTATAATCCAGCAACTTCCATGTGCCAACAAAATCTCTGGCTGTTGCCATCATGCCTCCGGAAGTACAAGTTCGTCTAATTCAAGGAACTGCCGTACCACTTCCTCCTGCGACTGCTCCATCTCCTGCATGGTGCCGAAGAAGACGGCCTTTGCCTGATGCAGAAAGAGAACGCGGTCCGCCAGTTTTTTGGCAAAGCGCATGTCGTGCGTGACGACGATGCTGGTGAGGTGCAACTGGTGCTTGAGTTTCTGGATAAGGTCGCCGAGCAGCCGCGCGATAAGAGGGTCCACCATGGTGGTGGGTTCGTCGTAGAGGATGGCCTCAGGCTGGGCGGCGAGGGCGCGGGCAATGGCGACGCATCGCTTCATGCCAGTGGAAAGGTCGGATGGAAGCAGGTCTTTCATCGGTCCCACGTCCACCATCTCAAGCAGGCCGTTTACGATCTGCTGAATCTGGTCTTCGCGCAGTTCGCCACGTTCGCGCAGCGGAAAGGCCACATTTTCGCCCACGGTCAGGGAATCAAAGAGGGCGCCGTTCTGGAAGACCATGGTGACTTTGCGGCGAATGGCCTGCATCTGCTCTTCAGAAAAGCCGCAGATGTCTTCGCCTGCGACAAAGATACGTCCAGAATCAGGTTTAAGGAAGCCCATGATCTGCTGGAGGGAAACGGACTTACCGACCCCGCTTCGTCCAAGAATGCAGAGGGTTTCACCGGGCAGAACAAAGAAGCTTACATCGTCGAGCACCTTGTGGTCGCCGAAGGACTTAGAGACATGCTCAAAGGCGATATAAGGCTGTGGCCCCTTCTGGGTGGATTTTTCTTCCACAATGATTTCAGGAACGCTGCTCAATGCTGCTCCCAGTTTCTGTTATCAGATTACCAGCGCCAGGTCGCCCGGAGTATTCACGTTCTGAAACCAGCGATGCATTTGGGAATTTCGCAAATCGTCCCTCGCTGTAACCACGGCTTCCACGCTGAATTGGTCGAGATTGTTGCCAGCGGCGTGCTGGATCACCCGAACCACTTTGTACTCCCCGGATTCGAGAGCGGAACGGATTTGTGGAAGCAGGGCACGATGATAGATGGCGCAGAGAGGCATTGCCCGGCCGGCGACCCCGGGCATGGTTGCATACGCTCCGGTCATGGATACGCGCTGCTGCAAATAACGCAGAAAGGCTGGAGGAATCAGGGGTAAATCAACGGCCAGAAACAGGTTCCATTTGCTGCCGGTTGCTGACAGAGCAGCCTCGATGCCTCCCAGCGGGCCACACGCTTCATGAAGATCAGAGATGACGGGCGCATACTGTGCGAGATCGGGGCGAGACCCAACGATATGCGGCCGCAGACCAGCTTCGCGCAATAAGCGGACTGCGTGTTCGATGAGTGGCCGGCCATGATATTCGAGTAGGGCCTTGTCGCGGCCCATGCGAGTGCTGCGCCCCCCGGCCAGGACAAAGCCGTTCATCTTCCGAGCTCTTCAAAAAAGGTAATGATGGATTCGATGCCGCGATAAAAATTGGGCAGATGGAACTTCTCATTCGGTGCGTGCAGGTTATCGTCCGGCAGACCGAAGCCCATCATGACGGTAGGTATTTTCAGGTGGCGCTCGAAGTCGCCGACGATGGGAATGGAGCCGCCAGAGCGAATGAAGACTGTGTCCTTGTTCCAGGCATGGCGGAGTGCTTTTGTGGCCGCTCGAATATAGGGGTTGTCTGTGCCGATGACGATGGGGTCTCCGGAATGGATGAGCCGGACGGACAGTTCAATGCCCACAGGCTTCAGGGATTCCACGTATCGCTTGTATTGGGCGAAAGACTCCTGAGGCGTCATATCAGGAACCAGACGCATGGAAATTTTTGCTGTCGCTCTGGCCGGGATGACGGTCTTTGCACCCGCGCCGGTAAAGCCACCGGGCATACCGTGTACGTCGAGTGTGGGACGCGCCCAGGTGCGCTCCAATACGGAGTATCCCGGCTCGCCCGTCAGTTGCGCTGAACCGACTTCGGTCTGTCGGTAGTGCTCCTCGTCGAAGGGAAGGCCCTTCCAGGTCTTCAGCTCATCTGCACTGGGCGCCTTGATCTTGTCATAGAAGCCCGGAATCAGAATGCGTCCGTCTTTGTCCTTGAGTTGGGCAATGATGTGTGCGAGCGCCACAAATGGATTGGGCGCGGCGCCACCATACATGCCGGAATGCAAATCCGTCCTTGCACCACGCGCTTCTATTTCGGTATAGATCATGCCGCGCAGGCCCACGCAGAGGGTTGGCAGTTCCGGCGCAAACATTTCTGTATCGGAAACAAGGGCGAAGTCAGCCTTCAGTTGCTCAGGATGTTCACGAACAAACTTTGCAATCGCTTCTCCTCCGACCTCTTCCTCGCCTTCGAGGATCACGCGTACGTTGAGCGGCAGCGTTCCACTGTGAGATGCAAAGAGCGATTCCAGCGCTTTTACGTGCATGTACATCTGGCCTTTGTCATCCACCGCGCCGCGGGCGTACAGGTTACCATCGCGCTCGGTGGGTTCAAAGGGTGGCGAGAGCCACTCGTCCAGCGGGTCGGGAGGCTGGACGTCATAGTGGCCATAGCAGAGCACAGTCGGTTTGCCTGGCGCATGGAGCCAGTCGGCATAAACGAGCGGATGGCCTGCGGTCTCGATCAGGTGGACATTTTCCATTCTGAGGCGCTTCAGTTCCGCGGCGAGGGAATCGGCAGCGCGGCGGACGTCGTTTTTATGCTCCGGCAAGGTTGAGACAGAAGGGATTCGCAACAGAGCTTTTAGCTCATCGAGAAAACGCGCACTGTTTGCGCGAGCGTATTCCACAGCAGTTGGCATGGCCTCTCCCAGAAGAAAGAACAGATGAGTATATAAAAGGAAAAAACAACCTGGATTACTTAAAAGAACGGATTTCCGAGCACCTGCTACAGCCTGCGGGGCTATCGGCTTTTGCCGGACCGCCACTTCCAGGCAACAAAGGCGGCATAGCCAAGCTGGATGACCCAGGTGAGAACATAGGCCAGCACAAGGTGGCGATGAAACATCGGATTCATTGGATCATCTCCAAAGCGCGAAGCGCTTCCTGCTGTTCTTTCAACTGGTCGCGGTGTGCCACCGAGTAGCGGAAGGACATCATCAAAACTCCCCATGCGAGCCACGCTGCCAGGTTCCACCAGACAGCCGGCATCATACTGGGATCAATCCCTGAGTTTGGCCCTCCGCCAAAAACCGGGGCCGGGTGCTGCGTTCTCCACCAGCGGGTAGACATGTAGACGATGGGCACATCCACATATCCGAAGATGGCCATGATGGCAGCCAGAGTTCGCATCTGCGGCCCTGCGGCAAAGCGCCGCAGCAGCAGGTACGCGACATAAATCAGGTAAAGCACCAGCGTGGAGGTCAGGCGCTCGTCCCACGTCCACCAGATGCCCCAGACAGGACGCGCCCACAAGGGGCCCGTAATCAGCACGACCGAGCAGAAGACCACACCGACTTCCGCATTTGCCAGCGCCAGCGCATCGGCCTTCAGAGCACGGGTGAGCTGGTGATTGCGCCACGCCAGATAGGCAATGGACGCGATGAAGCTGATAAAAAAGAACAGAAACGTCATCATCGCGGACGGGAAGTGGTAAAAGAAGATCCGGAAGATATCGCCCTGGTCCTTGTCCGCGGGAACAACAAACATGGCAACGCGAAAGGCCTGGGCCAGCATGCCCAGCGTAACCAGAATCCCAAGCCATCGAAGCAGCTTCATTTCTTCAGTCTATCGCTCCTCAAGCGCCTTGCGCGCCTCGGCTTCCGCCAGCCATCCGCGCCGCAGCTTCTCCATCGGCACGCTGGACATATACGGCTTGATGTCAAGAATAGGCGTTCCATCCAGCATGTCTACGCCCTTTACGTAAAGGTCTGCATTTTGCCGCCGAAGCAGCTCAACCACGGTAAGGCCAATGGGATTGGGACGGCGCGGCGAGCGCGTTGCGAAAACTCCATGGGGCCGCTCCTCAAATGGAGGCGAGCCAAGCAGCGCAAAATCAGGAGAGCGATCAAATTCCCAGATGACGAAGAGATGAGAAAAACCTTCGATATCTGTGAGCCCCAGCTCAAAATCGCGCAGGATTCTGAGCACACCCTCGGCATCATGCCGCGTATTTAACCCCTTCGGAATCTCCGAAGTGGTCTTGTACGGGCTGCTCACATAACCGATTGCTCGTGGAGTAAACATCGCGCTGCGCCTTCCTTACTCCGCGCCTTCGCCGGGTTTGGTCGGCTCAATCTGCAGGGCGTTGTTAAAGCGGTTGAAGTAGTTGAAGAGGCCAATGGCGGCCATCAGTTCTACGATCTCGCCCTCATCAAAATGCGCGCGCAGTTCCTCAAAAAGCCCGTCAGAAACATGGTTGGAATCAAGCGTCATCTGCTCGGCCAGGCGCAGAGCGGCCTTTTCGGCGGCGGTGAAGTCATTGCGATTCTCGAAGTCTTTCAGATGCACAAGCTGGTCCTCGCTCCAACCCAGGTCTCGGGCAATTTTCGTATGGGAGCCAAGGCAGTACTCGCACTGGTTGATCTGTGAGGTCCGCACGATCACAAGCTCCTTAAGCTTGAGCGGCACCGTGCCTGTCTGCAGAATCGCCTCAAAGTGGGCGATCATGGTTTCAAAGATCTCTGGCCTGTGTGCCATCGTGCGGAACATATTTGGCACATTGCCGCGCGTGCGCATGTAGCGGTCGTAAATGGCAGCAGTGGCTTCCGGCACGTCTTTGCGGCTCTTGCGCGAGATGCGTGGCGCGGTCTTGAGCATAGCTCTGGTTCCTCCGGTAAACAGATAAGATTATCAGGAAGAGCTGTGTCATATCGGAAATGCCGGTCAGAAATCGGAGCCAGAACTTTGACGCAGGTGCGGCCATTTGATATAAAAACTCCAGGCAGAAATCGCCTCCTACCGAGACACTCCTCAGTAGCTCAATGGCAGAGCATTCGGCTGTTAACCGAAGGGTTGTAGGTTCGAGTCCTACCTGAGGAGCCAATCAAATCAAAAACTTAGAGCAGATCAGAGCAGCCAAGAATCCGCCAATTTTTCAGATTGTGCCCATTTTTGTGCCCACTCCCCTTCAAAGCGGATGCAATGTCCGTAGCAATTCTGCTCAGTTGTTCTCCTTCTCAGTGAATCGAATCGATCGCCTACAGCTTTTCGGCTGACTTGCCGATTTGCACGAGTTCGCCTCCTGCTCCATTCTCCATTCGCACTGGGCCATTGGTACTAGTGCCAAACGAGTGACAGGAGTGATCGATGGCAATTTTTCCACGCGGCAAAATCTATTGGTACAAGTTCTACTTCGCCGGGCAGCTGATCCGGGAGTCGTCGAAATCGACTTCAAAAACGGTCGCTAAGAACGCCGAGAATCAGAGACGGCGCGAACTCGAACAGGGCTTCAACAACGTTCAGACCAGACGGGAGATCCGCATCCGTCAGTTGCGCGACGTGGCCGAGGACTACCTCGGCGATTACCGACTGCGTTTTCGAGGCGTGACCTTCGCCGAATACGCAATCGGGCACGTCGTTCGCCACCTCGGCGAAAAGCTCCTCATCGATATCGATGAGACGACGGTTCTGGCCTACCAAACCGCCCGTCTCAAGGAACAGGCCTCTCCGAAATCGATCAATGAGGAGGTTCGGTTCCTCCTCACCATGATGGGGGAATCCGGCGACGTCATCCGAGTCCGGCTGCGGAAGAAGAAGAAGCTCAAGTTGCCCGCGCGGCGGAAGATCGGGAAAGCATATGAGCCCGAGGAGACACAGAGGATGGGCGACGTGTCCCGGAATTCACGTTCTCCCCACATCCGGCTTGCGCTCACGCTCGCTTTGAACGCAGGGATGCGCGACGCGGAGATCAAATCGCTTACGTGGGGGCAGATCCATCTGGATAAGGGCTACCTGCAGGTAGGAAAAAGCAAAACGGCCGCCGGTGAGGGTAGAACGATCCCCATCAACTCCGTTCTGCGGCAGGCCATCCTCGAGCATCGGGTGCAGTATGAAAAGAAATTCAATACCATCGCGGACGAGTGGTACGTCTTCCCATTCGGTAAACCCCGTCCGAGTGATCCCACCCGGCCAGTCACGACGCTCAAGACCGCCTGGAAGAATGTGCGGAAGAACGCGAAGGTGACCGGCCGCTGGCACGATCATCGGCACACGCTCATTACGCAACTCGCCGAATCCGGTGCCGGAGAGGAAACCATCCGGCAGATCGTTGGCCACGTATCGAAGGAAGTCCTGCGGGACTACCTCCATGTCCGCATGAAGGCCAAAAGAGAAGCACTCGAAGGCATCGTGGTTCAACCGAGCGCAAATAAAGAAGAAGAATAGAACGGTCGCCGCCCGGTCAGCGCCTGATTTGACCGAATTCTGAGATCACATTACGTTCAACGCCTGCATGCCTCGGCTTTCGTTTGGCCAGGTATGCAGGCCCTTTCATCAATACGAGGTGCTTATGGAATCCCTTCTTACGGAAAACGAAGTCTCGGTTCATCTCAAAGTCAGTTTGGCTTGCCTGCGCCGCTGGAGGTTGTGTGGTGAAGGCCCTCAGTATGTGAAGGTCAACAACCTGGTCCGGTACCGCGAGTCGGATCTCAACAGCTGGGTGTCGGAGCTGCCCAGCGCTGGCAATGGAAGAAGGCTCTCTCCGCGAAGCGTTATTCGGACCAAATTGGCTGCAAGTGCCTGACAGTCCGAGAAAACGACCCGCTTGCCGATCTGAAGAAACACAAGGGGCTGCGATGTTTGACTCGATTCGAGATTTTTCCGACAGACTGCGCCGAACGGGGTATTTCATCGACCCAGTCATGACGCAAGTGGTGTTTCTTGCGATCAAGCTTCACAAGCCCCTGCTCCTCGAAGGGCCCGCTGGCTCGGGCAAAACGCAGCTCCCAATCTCGATAGCGGAGGCGGCCGGAACACACGTGGAACGCCTGCAATGCTACCGCGGGGTGACAGAAGAAAAGGCGATCGGACGCTTCGATGAAAGTCTCCAGCGGCTCTACATGGATTACGCGAAAGGGCGGCACGAGAACTGGCAGACTTTGCAAGCCGACCTGAAGGGGCGCGATTTCTTTCGTCCCGGCCCGCTTATGCGGGCCCTCGAATACGAGCGCCCCTGCGTGCTGCTCATTGACGAGTTGGATAAGGTTGACGAGGGTTTTGAGGCGATGCTCCTGGAGGCTTTGTCAGCCTGGACTCTCTCGATCCCCGAGTTTGGCACCATCACGGCGAAGAGTATTCCGTTCGTAGTGCTGACCAGCAACGAGGAGCGTAGGCTGGGTGACCCAATCCGCCGACGCAGCTTGTATATCCGGGTCGAGCATCCGACGCCCGAGCGCGAGGCCGAGATCATCGCCAGTCGCACCCCAGAGGCTGACGACGGCTTTCACCGCGAGATGGCGGGAATTGCACTTTCATTCCGGAACTATTCGCTGGAGAAACCCCCGTCCGTGTCGGAGATGATCGACTTCGCCAACGCTCTGCAGTTGCTTGGGACCAACCACGTGACCGAAGAGCATCGCGACGTGCTTCTTCCATTTTTAGCCAAGACTGAGAAAGACAGGCGCCACCTCCTCCTTCGCGAAGGATTCAAGAGCCTGCTCGACGATGGAGCGCGTATCGCAGAGCGGATGACAAGGCGAGGAGTGTCAGCGGCATGAAGTGCGTCCTGATTATCGCCGGCCTTTTGATCGCCGCAGGCCAATCCGAGGCCGCCAGCTGTGCAGATGCATATAGGTGCGTGCAAACCTACGCCGCTCATTACCGCGTGTCTCCAGATTTCATCGCGGCGCTGATCGACGTTGAATCAGGCTGGAATCCGCACGCCGTATCGAACAAAGGAGCGATTGGATTAATGCAGCTCATGCCAGCGACAGCTCGCCGGTTTGGCGCCTTTGATCCCTTCGATACCGAGGAGAACATCGCTGCCGGTACGCGGTATGTCACTGCGCTGATGTGGGAGTTTCACGGGGATCTGCGCCTGGTGTCCGCCGCTTACTACGCAGGAGATCGCGGCATCGCACTCAAACAACTGAACTATCGTAACCCGGACGTCGTGGCTTACGTGCAAGAGGTCAGAAGGCGTTACATGCTTCGCAAGTACCCCATCGCAAGACGATCTCGGAGGTAATTCCCATGAGACTTCGCTGGTTTATTCCGATTGCACTGTTGTTCCCGCTCAGCCTGGAGGCTAAGAGCCCGGTCGTTGGTGCACGTGTCGCCACGATCACGATCAATCCGAGAGAAGTCACCGTACTGCACTTGCGGCCGGAATTTGAGTCGACGATTCACATGCCGGAGGAGGTCACCTCGGTCATTCTTGGCAGTCCGGGCCAATTCAAGGCGGAGCACAACGAAGGTGAGCCAGACTACGTCTACGTCAAGCCCATCACCAAAGAAGCAGCGCAATCGAATCTGCTGATCGCGACCAAGTCGGGCCAGCATGTGGCCATGGAACTCGTGAGCGACGGTGTTGCGACAGCGGATGAAACTCAGCCGGTTGATTTTTTAATTGAATACAGAGCGGCGCGGAGCTTTCTGATATCCGATGATCCCAGCCCTGTGGCGCTCGTAAACGCGCCAGCGAAAGTGATTGAACGTGGAGCGACAGAGGGCGGTGCCGCCCCCAGGTCGCCGCTATCGAGTCTGGACGAAGCATTCAGGCAGGAAGAAACCGTGAACGCTCCGAGGTGGACGAAATGGGAGGAGAAACAGATCGAGACATCGATTGGCGATATACGGCAGATGGGAAACCGAACAATGATCTCCTATTCGATCCTGAATAACTCCAATCAGGCCATCGAGATCGTGCCTCCACAAATCCAGATCACGGGTCGCAAAACCACAAAGAAGAAAAAGCGAGAGGGCAAAGGCATCATCTCGGATCAGCTTGAAATCCGCGACTACAAGTTGAGCGCAACCCGTCTCGAACCAGGAGCCCGCGCCGATGGCGTGGTTGTCTTCGATAGACCCAACTTCAAGGAATCAACCGAAAAGCTCTACCTCCAAATCGCCCAAGCTGACCAGGTGGACCGACCGATCCTGATCCGCCTTCCATTCACTCCGCCCGTCGCCATCGATAGCAAGTAGAAGGGAGCCGCGTCCATGAACAGCAAGGGAAACAACCAGAATGGTGGCATCGGTGTCACCGCACCGGGGCCCGAAACAACTGAGCGAATAGTTTCGCAACGATCGACTCAGCCGCCTGAAGCAGTTGATTCGAACTCTAAGGAAGAGTCTGGCGATACGAAGTTTGCGACGAGAGCCGCCAGGACAGCCGACGGAATGAGCAAAGGCAAACTCATTCTCCTTGGAGGTGGGCTTCTCGCAGCGGTGCTCTTCTTCGTTTTCACCGCGACCGTCAGCAAATCACCGAAGAAGCAGGCTGCCACAAAGCCTTTGTCGCAGCAAGCGAAACAGGATTCGCCAAAGCAGTCAAAAGAGAGCGTGACGCCGCTCATGGAAATGGCGAGAACGGAGGCGCCAGATAACACGAGTGGCCAACTCGGGCCTGGTGATATCCGGCGAACACGTTCGATCGATAAAGACATCACGGGCAAGACCCCGGGCACCAAGACTGCAGCGGCCGGTTCGCTGGGCAGTGTCCCCTCTTTTGCGGATACGCAGCAGAAATGGGTGGATCCGGCCCCCTATGGTGGAGCCCCCGCTGCAGAGGGACCTCCAAATCAGCAGAACGCCTTGAAAGAGCCGTCGCTCGTCTTTGTTCGGAGCGTGACGCAAAATCCAGTCGCTGCGGCATCCAGGCCCAACACCGACAGTGATGGCGCACGACGGTTGGAATTGACTCCCGGAACGCGCATTCAGGCAAAGCTCGAAACGCAGATATCGAGCGCCGTATCGGCCCCGGTTGTAGCAGTGGTCGAATACACCTACGCGATCGGCGACAGAATCGTGGTTCCCGCAGGTGCCCGCGTGTATGGTCAGCTTCAGCAGGCGGATCGAAGTGGATTGGTGAGCGTTAAATTCGACGAGATCGAACTTCTCGACGGAGCGCGAGAAATGATCGACGCCGTCGGTACGGGATTGGATCTCGGGCCGATCAAAGGGAGCGTGTACGGCAAGAACACAGGAAAGAATTTCCTTGTACGGGCCGCATCAGGCCTCGGATCAGTGCTGGCGGAAGTCGCCGGAAACAACACCAGCGCTGCGTTCTCTGAAGATGACATGCTGCGCGAGCGCTTGGCCGAAAACATTGGCACCGCTGGCGATTCGGAAGTTATGACCCTCAATGCAAGTAGCCGCATCGTGGTCTCCGTGCCGGCTGATACCAAAATCTACGTTGTGTTCACCAAGCATGAAGAGACTCCGGCTGCGCTTTACAAGGTGACAGCAAGCGCTCAATAGCTTGGCAACAACGCGGCTTCTTCTTGCCCTGGTCTCCCGGTACCAGGGCATTTTTATGCTTGAGTAATTCCAACGATTCCCCGTGTGCATCCATCGCACTCTGACCCTCGGCTTGGGAAATTATCCGTCCCGATTTCCCAATGTGCAGATGAGCAATCTGTCGTCCCGTGAGAAAAGATCTTTCCCGATTGTTCAGTTTTCGAACTGAGCAATTGACCGTCCCGATTTCCCAATGTGCCATTGAGACATCGGGATGTTCAATTTCCCACTTTGCAGATTGAGAAAGGATCCTTCCCGATGACTCAATGTGCGGTTGAGCAAAGATACTTCTCATTCACACGTATCTGATTCAGCCGAGACTGGTCGATTCGACCGAACTGGCCAACAAAAACATATCGGCTCTTTAGGAGAGGATCAGTTGAGAGTTTCCGCATCGGCGGCAGATGTACGTATGCTCCCAATTCCGGCGGAGGTGAGGGTAGACTTCGCGGTTATACCGGCTCACTCTGCGGATACTGTTAATCAGCCCTGCGAGGGAACCTATGCAAAGGAAAAGAATTATTAAAGCCAAATTCACCTTATAAACCGAAATTCCGCGGACCTGAAAGACAGCTCCCAGCCCTATAAAAGTCCAAAGAGCGAGAAACATAACCATCGGTCCCCAAACCAAGAAAGGACGCCGGTAGCCACGTGGATGCGGTGGCGCAGTCGCCTGAGCGGAAAAGGACTGGGTCGTCCCCGAACCAAACCTAGTGGAGTATGTGTGGGTTCCTTGCTGATAGACCAGTGGGGCGGCCACGACGTTCGTCGCTCCGCATCGGTCGCACTGATAGGGCGTCTGCTGCTCAACTACGGTTCCCATCTCGTTGTCCCAGACCTGGCGACAGCTTGCGACACCTGGTTCCTGAACACAGATTCTAGCGCGGTTCTTCAAAACAGGTCGAATCCTGTCCCGCAAAACAGAAGGGCGCTCGATACTCCGAGACGAGCAAAGGCACAGTAAATGCTCAGGATAGGTCTTTTCCCGATCCGGTCCTACGCTGCCATTTGACCGAGTTTTCGTTCAGAACGATTCTCTTGCTCGACACGGATGCCCCGAGCAGCCGCGTCCAGGAGAGAAACGTATGAGAACCGCTTTAGGCTTCTGGCGGCGCTCGAAGGCGCCTGCCTTACCCACCGCAAATGTCCTCTATCGTCCCGACGAAATCAACTGGATGCACGTCGCGCTAAAGTTAGCGCTCGGTCTGATCCTGATCGGCAACCTCGCCGCGCCATTTGCTGCCCGGGCGCAGAACCTCGGCACACAACCCGCATTCGGACAGGCGGTGCAAGGCCAGCAAGCGACGACTGTCGAAGGCACGGTGCTCAACATCGTCAACTGGGGCTGCAATGTCATCGCTCCGGTCATAGCGATCGGGTGCCTTGGTATCGCGGGATGGCACTTCAAATCCGGACGAGGCTATTTCGGCTGGGGCGTCACTGGCGTTGCCTTGATGGTGATTTCCGGACTGGGGCGCATGGCGGAAGGCTTCATCACCCAAGCACAAGGCATTCAGTAAACGGGAGCGCAGCGTCATGCAGGTTCCCCGGTTCCTTCTCGACCTTCTCCAGTTGCTGCTTGATCTCGCGGTGCCGGCGGCGTTCTGCACGCTGGCCGCCGCGGGTGTAAGTCTCCGGCATGAAGGCGGGATCAACTTCCACGTGAACGGGCGCACGGGCAAATGGATTCTCTGGACGGTGGTTCTCTTGACGCTTCCGCAACTCCTGTCATGGATCGCTGCACAGGGCATCAATATGCCCTCGGGCAGCGGATCCGTGGGTACCAGTTGGATGGCCAGCATGGAGACAGTTTTCAAGAATTTCGTAAACCAAATTGTGGTCGCCAGACTCGTGCCGATTATCGCCGCCTACTTTGTCCTGAAAGCCACGCTCGACGGGGCGTCGGGCGAAAACCCGATCGGCTCCATTGTTGCCGCGCTTTTCCTGATGTCGCTTTCAGCAACAATGCAACTCCTCCAGGGATGGAACTCAGGGGGGCAATATGCGATGACCGACATGCTTTCGTCGCTTTGGAACTACATCGCAGGCCAGATACTACCTGCCGCGGCGGGGTTGGCTTGTGTGGGAGCCGTGGTCAATTTCGTCCGGCACAGGCCGTGTGCCCGGCTGGTCTTTGCGGCGATCTCTTTCCTGAGCGTGAGCGGTCTTCTTTCGCTCTTCCGGTCGATGGCCGCGTGAGGTAAATACATGAGTCTCGATGGAGCCATCACGAACCTTGCATCCTGGGCGGGCAACACGATGATGCCCACGATGGCAGGCATGTTCTTTGCGGGTGCGGTGTATCGCTACAGCAAAGGCGGCCCATTTGAGCACTTCCTGTACGGCGGCTTTGGCTCCTTGATGTGCTCAGGAATGTTGCGCGCGATCGAAGGGTTTGTGCAACACGCAGGCGCAACGAATGCCGATGCGTTCTGGATGGCGACGATGAGTCTCGTGAACTGGACGGCTAATGTCATCCTCCCCATGTTCGCATTGACGCAGTTGGCAGCAATGGCTCTGCACATGGGGGGTGTGGTCTCAGAAATCTATCCGGGCTCGACCTGGATCAGGAAGTTTATTGCGGCACTCGGCGCACTGATGGTTTCGGGCATGGTGCGGTTGGCTGAATCGATGGTCACGCAGGCGCACGGAGTGGGAGGGTAGGAGAATGAGTCTCGAACTGACGCCGGTTCATCGCAATCTGCATACTAAGGTCACCTTCCTGGGCCTCGAATTCGAAGACCTGATTCTGGTGCTCGCGCTCGCGGCCTTGATGAATCTGCTTGCGCACTTTGTAAGTGGAAACGCGCATGTGTTTGGGATTCCGCTCAACGTATTCATGGAGTTCGTCGTGCCCGCGCTGGCGGTGCCGTTTCTGATTCTGTTCAAGTATGGGCGACCGCGCGGATACCTCACTGATCTGGTCCGATCGTTCTTCGCTCCGAGAGCATGGTGCGCGCTTGAACGAGATTCAGAGTTGACAGAAGGTTATCTGGTCGAAGGCGAGGAGTAATGCCATGCAGGCGTCAATCACAGCAGAGAGAAACGGGACGGTCATTGCCGTCTTGGATGCGGAGGCGGCGCGCACTACATTTGCGTGCGTGATCTTCGCAGCCCGCATTCATGAGGAGATCGTTCCACTTGCTCGGATCGTCGAGCAGCAATTGCAGATCGAAGGTATCGGGATTGCCAGGGGAGATATCAGTCATGCCCATGACGCAAACAGAACACGATAGAAGCCTCAAAGCGCCTGCGGTGTGCGAACTGTTGCCGCTCCGGGACTTGCCAATGGGTGACGACATCATGGTGCGCACGAATGGGGCGTTCGTCGCCGGCTATGAACTGAAAGGAATCGAAAGCTACTTCGCGACTGACGAGGACCGCAACCAGAGCAAGTCCATGCTCGAGGCCTTGTTTCGGAGCGTTCCCGATGTCAGCATGCGCATCCAGTTTCGTTATGAGATCTCCGAGCGCCTGAATGACCTGCTGGATAGATACCTCCGTGAACAGCGGACGGAGCAGTCCGAGGTTATGGCTCTCGATTCGCACCGTTTACAGATGTGGAGGCAAAAGGAACAGGGCGGCTACTTCTTCGAAAACCGGCTTCGCGTGTTCTTCATCTGGGATCCACGCATTCATGCGAGGCTCTACCACTCCACACAGCAAAACCACAGTCTTGGTGGATTCACCCTGAGCCAGACAAAGGCCATCCAGCGTGCGCGGAAGGAGCACGAGACCTATCTGGCGGAGTTTGAATCCATCCTCCGGGGCATCGAGGGGTCGATGGAGGCGGCGAGCCTCGGGCCCCGGAGACTCCAGACTCAGGATCTTTTTGAGGAACTGAAACACGCCCAGCATCCAGTTCGGCGCGACCGCCGGTCGTTTGTCCCGGGTGAGGAGATGATCGGGTATCGCAGCGCGCGGGAACAGGCGGCTGACGCAAGCATCCTCAACGAGACGGAAACCTACCTCAACATTGATGGTTATCTTTACGGCGTCGTCAGCCTCAAGGAACTTCCGGATGCGACCTTTCCGGGAATGCTCAAGGGTTTCTCGACGCTCGGGTTCCCAGTTGTAGTCAGTGCTCAAGTCGTAATCCCCGACCAGGTGAAGGTGCTCAAGAGCTACAAGAAACGCCTTCAGAAAATGACCGCGGCACAGAAAGACGCAAATGGCAACTTCAAATCCAATCCCGAAGCTGAGGTCGCACAGGCCCAACTCATCCAGGTTCAGCGCGACATCATTTCATCCTCATTAAAGACGGCGAAGCTGAGCCTTTCGGTTGTCGTCCGAACTTCGGAGGCCGCAATCACCCTCAGAGATCTTGAGCGGTCGGAACGAGAACTAGCCAACCGCACGCAGGAGGTGCTGAACGCGTTCACGCACATGAATGGCGCGAAAGCTGTGACGGAAACCATCGCAAAGCGCCGGATCTTCATTGGGACGCTGCCGGGGATGGCGGAATCGGACAAACGGGATCAGGACATGCTGACGTTGAATGTCGCCGACCTGGTTCCAGTCGAGATGCCGTGGATGGGGACGCGGCGCAGCCCGCTCATTTTATTCGAGACACCCTATCGCCAACTCATCCCGTTTTCTATGTTCGATCCCGATCTATCGGATGCGAATGGGCTATTGATGGCGAAGAGCGGTGGAGGCAAAACACTTGCCGCTCAACAAATGCTGTTGATGGCCGCTCGCGCAAATCCGCTGATTTCTATTCTCGAGCGCGGGGACTCTTATCAGCCGCTGGTCGAATTGATGGGTGGCGAGATGATCGAAATGTCTCTCGACAGCGATCAGACGATCAACCCGTGGGATTTGCCGGCCGGAGAGGCGACACCTTCGAACGACCAGATTTCGTTCCTCAAGAATCTCACTCGCCACATGCTTGGGGAGAATACGCCTCCGGATCTCGATATCGATCTACTCGACAGCATTCTGCTTGAGGCCATTGCAGCGACCTATAAGCGCTGCAGCGCCAAGACCTCGAATCCGATTCCTCTGTTCGGGGACCTGGCCGCGGAACTTGCGCACTGGCAGGATCGTGACCGCAATCAGAGGATCAATGCTATCGCGCAGATGGCGGCAACGAAACTGCGTGCATGGGTCGACGAGGGGCCATATGCACTGCTGTTCGACCGGCCCACAACGGTCCAGCTGAACAATCCGTGGCTCTACTTCAACGTGGAGAAGCTCAAAGACGATCCGCGCCTGGAGCGAGCCATGAGTCTTTTGATCGCGCACACGGCCACCTATCGCGCATCAGGCGCCACTGGCCAGCCGAGCATCGTGCTTCTCGATGAGTGCTGGGCACTGCTCGAATCCCCGATCCTCGCGGGCGTCGTCGTGCAACTCTTTCGTACTGCGCGAAAGCGCAATGCAAGTGTCTGGGGAATCAGCCAGACCCCAGAGGATTTTGTTGGCACTCCTGACCGGCCCAATGAGCACGGAGCCGGGATTGTGAAGAACGCGACTACCAAGATCATCGGCAAGCAACCGGGCGATATGACGGCCCTCCGGGAACATGTTCACCTGAATGAGACAGCACTCAACCAGATCAAAACGTTTGCTCACCCGAAGAAGGGACACAGCGCCGAGTTCCTGATCACAATCGGGGAGAAGGCCGAATCGACGCATGCCATTCGGATCGTTCCGAGCCCAGTGGATTACTGGATCACGACTACCTACGCACGGGAGCGGGTCTTCCGCAAATGGTGGCTGCGCCGGCATCAGCAACTGCCGTTGATTCAGGCATACGAGGAACTGGCGGCAAAATATCCGCGAGGATTGGCAGAACTGGGGCCGTTACCGATTGAGCTATCCGGAGAGATGCAGGAGGTGATTGGCAAATGACGGAACACAGCAAACCCGGACCGCCTCTGCTTCTGAATGGTGAACCCTATAAGGACGGGCCAATATGCGGTCAACTCCGGCGAAGCGGTTCTCGATGGAACAAGCGCGTGCTGATTGGTGTTCTGGTACTCGAATCATGTTTCGCTCTGCCGAAGCTGGCGCATGGGCAATTCCTGAGCGTTTTTGAGGCGATCTTCAGTTCGATTCAAAACGACATCGGAACCTCTCTCAAGGCGATCAACCAAGTCGCCCAGCAGATGCAGCAGCTTTATCAGACCACGGTAGCGCCACTCGCGGCGATCAACCAGGCTCGCGGGTTCGTTGCAAACTCCATCAATACCTACCGTGGTCAGATGAACCAGGTGTTCAACACACCTTTTGCGAGCGCCGTAACACCCGGGCCTCAGCAGTTCGAGAGCCTTCTGCACAGCCGTGTATCGGCGGAAATCCCGGCTCTCCAAGCGAGCTTCACCTCGAACTTCGGCAGCATCCCAATCGTGAACGCAGCTTCTCCGCAGGACCGGGTAATGATGGACGTGGACGACGCGCTCGTACAGGAGAATCTCAAGACCACACTGATCGCGGATCAGGGTGCAGACGTGGTTCTCCAGACTGCCAACCAGATGGAGAACCAGGTGGCACTCAGCACACCTGGTTCCAATCCATTTCTCACCGCTCAAGCCCAAGTCGCTAATCTTCGCTGCCAGGCCTATATCCAGAAGATGTTCGCGGCGGAGTTGCGCCAGGAAGCGGGCCGTATAGCCCACGACAACGTGCTTGTAAAGCGCAAAACAGCCGCGACTAGCGGAGTCAACAGTCTGATTACCGGAGCCCTGACGGCGCGGTAGGGAGCATTCGATGACCGATCCGAAGAAGAACCCGAATAAGCAGCGCAGGTCGTTCTTTTGGCGTCGCAACCCCATTCCTGTGCCAAACAGGGAAAAGCCAGCAAGCCAGCCTGAACCGATGTTGCGCGATGCGCAGAAGTGGTATCGTCCAACGCTGCTCAAGGGTGCGGCGGTTGCACTTGGTATCGTCGCAATCCTGCCGAAGAGTGCCAATGGTCAATTTGGCATTGACACGGCGGCGATTCTCGCTGCGCTGTCCAAAATGCAAACTCTGATGAGCACCTACATTGCTGCGCCGCTGAGGACGATCAATCAGTACGAGCAGAGCACCGCAAAGTATGAGCAAGAGGTGATGTACCCGCTCGCGGCAATCAATCAGGCCAAGACCTCGGTGACGCAGTTCGAGAACCAGTTCAACCAAGTGAGTGGCCTGTTCCGAGTCAACGTGGCGAGCGCCACGCTGCCTCAGTCTCAGAGCCTTGAGGCTCTCCTGCTTTCCCGCAGCGCCACAGATGTTCCCAGTGTTTCCGGGCAATTTCAGAACGTCTACGGAGTCGTTATGCCGCAGAACGCTGCGTCTCCGCAGGTGCGATCAATGACCGATATGACGGACGCGGAGGCACAGGACGCAATGAAGCGTGCAATCGAGATCGATGCCCTTGCTGATGCGGAGCTGAATGAAGCGAATCAGATCGGGCAGCAGATCTCGCAAGCAGCGCCGGGAAGTGCCCCGATTCTCGAAGCCGAAGCAGACGTGTGGGTGGTACGCGCGAATGCCTATACACAGGCTGCACTTGCAGAACTGATGCGGACGCGCGGGATGGACCTCGCTAACCAAAGTGCTCGCACGAAGCTTGCGACTACGGACAATACCACGAATAACGGCCTCATCAGTGGAGCACTGACCAACAGGTAAGAGATATGACGTTCGCCCACCTTAATCCCGTCGCGATGGTTGCGTTCTTCCAATCGACGCAGCTGAATCTGTTCGAGCGGTTTCTGACCCAGGCCAGGTCCGGTATTGACTCGACGGGTATTACTGCTGGGATGCAGAACGTAGCCTATGTGGTTCTGCTCGTCGGGTTCCTCTGGCAGGTCTACCAATCGGCCTCGCACGGAGGGGATGTTCGCGGCTTGGGTACAAGCCTTATCAAGTATGTGGTGACGGCAGTTGTGGTTATGAACTACGGAGCTGTGTTTACAACGATCAACCAGGGCTTTGTGAGCGCCGGAAATTGGGTGAGTAACGCGTCGGGTGGAAATGTCTTTCAGGACTGGGCAAGCGATTTAAAGACACAGTACAGCCAAGCCGGCTTCCAACAAATGTGGGGCTTGATTACCGGTTCGATTGCTGGATTGATCGACGGAATTCTAGTTCTCGTTGCCTACATACTTTACCCAGTTGTTGTGGTGGTATTCGGTTTCTTCTACATGTTCTACGGCAGCATTCTCTATATCTTCGGGCCAATCGTCGTTGCTCTTATGCCTCTCGACGCGACCAACCGTCTAGCGAAATCGTACGTTGAAAACATTTTTGTTTGGAATGCCTGGCCAATTCTCTATGGAGGATTTGGAGCACTTCTCTCAGCGGTGCAAATGGGGCAGGTTGGACAGATGCTCAATCAGAACGATTTTCTAGGTGGGCTGGGCAACCTCGAGGGCGCGTTCTTATTGGGCATTGTCAGCATCGTGTACTCGTTGGCGATCGCCGTGATCCCGTTTGTTGCCAAACGTATCGTAAGCGGCGATGTAGGGAGCACTGCCGCTGCCATGGTCGGAGCGGCCGTGACTGCACTGACCGCGGGTGCTGCTGGCATTGAAGGAGCCGCTGCGGGTTTCGCGGGTGTGAGGACCGGGGCTGGCGGCGCAACTGGAGGGGGGATGTCGTCGAGCGCGGCGACCACCGCGGCCGCACGAGCCCTTCCGGCATCGACTGGTGGAAACCTTCCGGCTCCTCCCCAATCCGCGCCAATTGCCGCTTCGTCAGCAACAGGCGGGTTCGGGTTTGATGCCGGCGCTCCCACTCTTGAGGGCCATGCAGACCTTATTCGGAACTCCATCAGCAACGCAATGGGTACCAATCACGCGGATGAAGCCAGCAGCGAGGCTGTTTCTGTTTCGAGCGGCAATTCGAGTCCTTCGCAGGGTGATTCGGGGAGCCCTGCCATGAAAAGAAGCTCCAATGCCGGATCAGGCGGTTCTCAAAGGAGAGGGCCGAGTGTACACAGGTACAACGTAGGCACCTGGGGCGCTTATCACGCCGCGCGGCTCGCCGCGAGTGGAGTTGCCAAGGCGACGAGATCTAGGACCGATGAAGATTAGGGAGGTTTCATGAAAACCAGCACCGTCAGTGGAGACCAGGCAGCTCTGGCAAAGCCGAAGTATTACGAGATGGATGGAGCGCTGAGGGCAAATGCCAACCGGGCGTGGCTGTTGGCCTTCCTGACGATTCCGATTGCACTCCTTGCCATTGGTTTCGCCGTCTTTGTCCGGATGCAGCCGCCAACGGTGATCCGCATTGGTCCGAACGGGGACGCATCAGTGTTGGGCAAGCCCGCCAGAGGATCGGTCTCCGACCTTTCAACGGGCGGCACGGACCAGTTTCTCGATGAAGCGTTTGTGAAGCGCTTCCTGTCGAGCTATCTGAACTACTCGCCGACAAACGTTGACGATCATTGGGCTGCCAGCCTGAATCTGATGACCCGCAACCTGCGCGCCTACACCTTGAAGGCACTACAGGACAACGACACACGCGGAAAGATCGATGACGGCCAGATTCAGTCTGTGTTTCACCTCAGAGAGCTGGATCCCGTCACAGGCGAGCCTCTGACGTTTCTGGCATATGGGGTGAAAGATGTTCACCACATCTCGAACGGGACAGAAACAACGGACCACTTTGTGAACGAATACCGCGTGCGCCTGATCGCCGATAGACGGTCGGACACAAATCCGGACGGCTTGTGGATTGCCGAATACAGTGAACGGCCGATCGACGGCGAACGCCGAGATCAGATTCTGGCCGCGCCAGATCGAAAAGACGGAGGTCAATGATGAGTACAGCAACGGTTACGGCCATACCCGCACAGGTACCTGCGAGACAGAGCACGCAACCGAAGAGACCGCGGAGATCACGGCAACAGAGCGAAGAAGTCGCCCGATTCTTTCTTGCCAAGGATGGGTCTTCTCCCACAAAGCCGGAACTCGGTGAAGAGGCTTCAAGCGAAGGGGAGGCCCTTATCAAGGCGTTCCAATCAAAGTCCGCAATCGTTTATGTCCTTCACGCCTACAAGGCGGAGGCGGAGATGAACGGAGGATCTCCGATCTTGGTGAAAAAGCCCCTGCAAAAGTAACGGGGTTAAGTCAGCGCGGATTCAAAGAGGAGACAAACCTGAAATACGGCTCATGTCGCCTCCTTTGACCCTTATCGCAAATGCGATGAGGAATTCCGCTGACCCGGTTTCGAATCTCGATCCTGGTTCGGCACACAATCCACCCCTAACCCGGGCGGCCAGGCGAAGAGAATCGGGAGACCGGCGTCAGCCAATCTCTTGTCACTTCGTCTTGAAGCGCCAGACAAGTGAGGAGAACATGACAGCGAACAGGACACAGATTTCGGCCATTGATGATCGCCTCATTCTTGAGTTGAGGATTGATGCGTCCGGAGAGGTGACCCGCAAGCCAACGAAGCTCGGACGGAAAGATACGCTCGAAGGAAAGCTACTCGGGCAGATCTATCCAGGAATCCGGGTAGCGCGCGTCAGCGTGCCGTATGAGTTGACGCCGTATGAGCAGTCTGTGGTCGAAAACCGCATGGCGAGCCTTCATTACGGCGGGGTCGAATACAAGCTGGTGGGCGCCAGCGGTTCGGCGAAGGATGGAAAGTTCTACTTCGTCGATAAGGCGCATGCCGGCTCGATTGCTGAGCGCTTTCAGCATTGGCCCGAGGCGGCGATCGTGTACTTTGCGATCCTGGTCTCCGACTGCAAGCTGATGGTCGAGGAGTCTGACCTGCGCATCGCTGTGGTCAAGGATCATGTCCTTGGCACCAACGATTGCCGTGGCTGGGCGCGTGAATCCCTCTACCGCAAGCTGAAGATCGGCACGAATCGTTTTTGCCAATTTCGATTGGCGTTTGACGCGAGCGATCCGAAGCAAGCAAAGGGCGCATTGAAGGCGATGAGCGATCGTGTAGCCGACAGGCTGACGGTCGACGTGATTCTGCCCGAAAGTGCCTGCAAACCAGCGCTCAAAGGGGGTGTGCGATTTCTTCCTCAATTGGGCACTTCGGGCCGTATGTTCGTCGGTCCGGCGACGCTCGGGATCAAGCAAGTCTCCCGGCAGTCGGAGTTTGGATCAAGCTACACCTTGATTGAGCATGCTTCGGAAGAAGCGCTGCAGTTTGAACTGAAACTGTGGGCGCTCGAACGAATCAAGGCGATGAGAAGGGCGTGGGATGAAGGCGATTACCAAGCGTTGTTCGATGTGATCGGAAAGTCCGAGGTCACAACGAGCGACGACGGTGTTGCCTTTGATCCCGACGCACTCGAACGAGAGGATGAGCCTGCTTCAGAAGGATGTGATCCGGCGGAAGCGGTTCTATTGGCGGATCGTAGCGGAAATGCAATCAAGATTCCCTACGTCTTCAATCAACTGAACCGCAAGCTCGCCCGCTGGGCATTCCGTGCATGCACTAGCGCGGATCTGAAGCTGCCATCGTTCGCTCTCGCTGACGACGGTGTCCTGATCGAGCACCGGGGAAAGATTCTCTCCGCCTCGGATTGGATACCGGAAGACAGCGCGATTACAACCTTAGTGGCAGAGAAAGGACTCTGTGTCCGATACCCGATTCGGATGCAGGAGGATCTTCTACCTGTTCGCCACCTAACCGAAAGAGAGCTTGTTCCGGCGCTCAAACAGGCGCTCGGGACCGACGACCTTGGCGACGGCGAGATCGCCTATCTTTTCGATCGACAGGTTCAGATGGAGGGCACCTACATACTTCATTCGAAAACTGCGAGCAGGAACGGCGGCGATTTCGACTTCGACACCATTTGCGTGATGCCATCCGATCAGTTTCCGAAGTTCGTAGCGGGGAGGATCGCGTATGGTGAACGATTCCGTCAGGAAAAGACGAAGTACCAGAAGGCCAAGTCTCCCTGGTGGAATGCATGCCCGGTTGCCATGAAGGCGCGAGGAAACCGGATCGGCGCCATTACCGATCTGAAGACCTCGTGTCTTGCGGCGGGACGGCCGGATCTGGCCTATATGCTCGTCGAGCAACTGCAGAACGCGCTCGATTCTTTGAAACACCGGGTCGAGATCGATGAGTCCGTCATCAGCGACATTCGGAAGGAGGTCGCTCCGGCACCCTGGCTCCGTCATAAGCGCGAGCGCAGAGTATCGGACCTGCCTGCCCATCTCGAGGTTGCGGACACGGACAAGGTCGGGCGGCTCTACAACGTCCTGCGCAAGGAGATCGGCTTTCTTCCCGATGAAACCGGCAACGGCTTCGAAGAGAAGATGTCGATCGAAGATTTCCGCGGGCTTTTCACGGGTGAGAGTGTCACCCGGGAAATGTTCGAGGAATGCCAACTGGTGAACTCGATATACGGCGACATTGCAAGCCAGATCGTCCAGCGCGAGGACACGGTCAAGCAGCAGCTGAAAGTCGCTCAGGCGCATTGGGACGCGGTGCGCGGGAGCGAGGACAAAGAAAAGAGAAAGTCAGCGGTGCTTGCGCGGAACAAGGCGCAGGCGGCCCTCTGGGAACACGAACAGGATGCGCGAGATCAATTCGGCTCGTTGCATCTCTTCGTTCACTATTGGGCGCAAGGCAAGCAGGAGAACCGCAAGGCGTGGGCCCAGGCGATGAACGCGGTCGTGACTGCTGGTTCCGGTTCCGGTGCGGTCCTCTTCCAGTCGTTTCCGCAAGAGGTGGTCGATGCTTTTGCGGAGATGACAGGCGGCCAGCGGGTTCGGGTACGGTTACCGAAGACCGTAAACGGATACGTATGGTTTGACGATGAACAGCGGGCGTTTCTGGTCGAGCGGATGGCAAATCCTCAAGGCCCGGAATGCGAAAAGAGGGTATTTCTCTTTCAGTACAACGGCAAGCGGTCGCTAGTCTTCGAAAACACGAGTGTTCCGGTTCCAATGGAGCATTCCTAACCGCGAAAAGAGAAGCTTGGGCCTCAGGGCTTGGGCTTCTCTTTCTTTGTTTTAGCGCAACGATGCCCAGGGAGGCCGCCGTGAAGGTTCTCACAATCGCTACCATCGTTCTGGCAACTGTTGCGGCCGGGGCGCAAACGACCACTCAGACTCAGATCCGCCACATCGAGACGTCGCTGAACCATCTCACCGTTCTCGAATTCGGCGAATCGGTCACGACGCTTGCGGTCGCAGATCCTGACACCTTCCAGATTGAACGGCATGGCGACAAGGTATTTATCAAGCCGCTCCGCGAAGGTGTATCCACCAATCTATTTGTGTGGACGACGACACGCGAACTGAGCTACGAACTTGATCCGGCAGGGCAATTGGCCCAAATGGATGTAATGGTCAGGGCCGAACCGGCTCCGGGCTCACTCGTCAGCACGCAGGCCTCAGCCGAACCCTCGGACGCAGAGATCCGCAAAATAGCTTCGCTTGTCCTTACACAAGCGATGTTAGGTGTCGAAGATATCGTGCATGACCCGGAAAAGCGTGCGACCGGACGCGTTCAGGTGGATCTTGAACAGGTTTATCGCGCCAAGGACAGGATCTACATTCGCTACTCCGTCGCGAATCAAACTCGGGATTCCTTCCGCGTCACGGCTCCGGAGGTGTACGCCGGAGTTCCCTCTGTGCAGCCCATTGCGCTTCTCAGCCTCAAGAACCACCAGATCACATCTCATACCTTCGGCAAATTCAAGACAACGCAAAGTTCAGTAGTTGGCGTACAGGCCGATTCCGCTGCCCGCGACCTGGCACCGGGAGAAAAAGCGACAGGCGTGATCAGCATTGGAACCTCGGCTGGGATTCAGCCGCAGATCTATCAGCTCACCTTCGGTTCCGACCGCAGCGGTCCCTTAAAAGTGGAGGTGGTTCTTTAGTCATGGACACTCACGGCCATATTTCGACAGAGGAGGCGCGCGAGGCTCTACAGCAGATTTACCGCAACGACTCCGAGTCCAATCTTCATACCGCCCTTCTCGAATCCCTTTCCGACGAACTCAGACCTATCGATGTAAGCGGCCGGCGAAGACCCAATCCGACGTTGGTGCTTTCCTTCCTGCTTCTCTGCGCTCTGGCCGGAGTCTTCGTCTACTTCTCAGTTGGAGGGCATCGATGAGTCCGTACTACGACCAGCCGAGGCACCGAGAGCCAGAGGACGTAGCGGGCGGCCTGGTTCTCCTTGCTTGCGCCGTGATTGCCTTCGCCTGGTACGTTGCCGTGTCGCGGCTTCATCTGCACAACTCGCAGTGTCTGGAAATCCTTCTGTACAGCGCCGTCGTGCTATTTGGTGGAGGCCTTGTCTTCGCTCAATTGGTCGGCCGCCGGAAAAGAAGAGAGGAGAACTGGCCTCACCCGGCTCTCTTAATTCGCGCATCGAAAGACGCGGCAATTGCTGAGCAAGCCAGTCGAAACGGCGCGACGCTGCTTGGTTACAACGTCCACAAGGATCCGTGGATTTGGCCGGATACCGTTCGCATGAAGCACGGGGTCATCGTCGGAGGTACCGGTGCCGGAAAATCCACTTTTCTTGAGAACATCATTGCCCAGGATGTAACGAGGCGTTTCGGCGCCCGCAAAATGCCCATGATCATCTTCGATGGCAAGGGGGAGCGGGAGTTCCTTGATCGTCTGATTCCGCATATCGAAGCGGCGGGGCGCCTCCAGGACCTTCGCATTATCGATCCAACTCATCCAACTGAATCGGCCCGGTACAACCCTTTCTATGCTCTCGACGACGCATACCAGGAGCATGTGAACTTCATTTTTCGCTCCTTCGGCTTGCGCGAAGACTTCTTTAAGGGGCATCAAGAGGCATACCTTTCGGACCTGGTGCGAGTCCTCCAATACACAGGAAAGCTCTTCAATATATATGACGTGCTCGTGATGGCGCTTGATGAGAAGGTTCTGGAGGAACAGATTGCCGCGGCAAAGGAACGCCTGGCCTCAGCGCCTGGAATCTCCATGCAGAAGCGGCTGAACTTCGAAATGTCGGTCAAGATGCTGCAACGCTCGCTCTCAGACCGGGAACGCGTGGAAAAAATCCAGGGACTGTTGAACGAACTTCTGAGCTTTCTTGAGGATGAATTGTCGATCGTCACCGGTTCCTACCAGGGTCTGCTGACGCTTGACGAGGTACTCGAAAAGGACCTGATTCTGTTCGTTTCGCTCAATGCCAATCGCAATCAGCGTGCGGTCGAAGCCCTGGGAAAGATCCTGCTCCAGAACATCCAGCTGATGGTGGGCAAACGCTACGCGCAGACGGCCGGTGTGCAGGGTGCCGATGAACCCATGCTGTCGGTGATTCTGGACGAGTTCGCACCCTTCGCTTATCCGGGGTTTACACAGGTGCTCCAGACGGCTCGCGGTGCGCGCGTGTCGTTCCTCTTCTCATTCCAGAGCCTACCTCAATTGCAGCGAGTGAGCCAGGCATTTGCGGATGAAGTCTCATCCGCGCCGGGAACGAAAATGATCATGAATGTTTCCGAAGAACACACGGCGCAGTGGTTTTTGAAAGCGTCTTCGCGGATTACGGGTAAACGGCGCAGCCTGTCAGTCCGTCGTACCGGTATCTTCACGACGAAATATACCGAAACAGGAACCGGCAGCGAGAGCGACATCAAGGAAACGCGGGCCCGCGAGGACCACATCAAGAACCTGCCAGTGGGGCAGATGGAACTACTCATGGTGGACAATCGCGAAGGAACGAGGTACTCCCATCTGCATGTCCGGCGCGCACCGCGGCTTGAACTCGAAGCGATCCGGCCTTCGCTTTATCCCAAGATGCACAGCTATCTTGATCCCAACATCGGGGTGAATCTGCGCTTTAGGGATGCGGCGAACCGGAAACAGAGGCGCAGAAGAACGGCCGGATTGTTCCTCGGCGACATGGGCGGAGAATGAAAATGCGCAGCTCAACACCAATTCGATCCCTCGTTCTTGCCGTTGTACTCAGTTCGGCGGCCGGGCCCGTTGTCGGCCAGACCACGGTTGCACCCAGTACACAAGCCGGGCAGGAAGCCCCAAAGCGACACGGCTTTTTCGCATATGTTTTGGGCAAGATCAATCCTCAGAACACGGATTATGGCGCCACGATAGAGTCATCGCGGCATTCTCTTGAAGAGCATACGATCGACGATCTTTATTTTTGGTCCAATGTCGTGACCCTTGTCCTTCTCAGCGGGTTGGCGGCAGTTGTCTTTCTTCAGTGGCGTGCGATGGACAAGCGCGAACTCATCGCGGCATCCCTGATTGCGCAACTATGGAACGGCCGTGTCAGTGACCGGATCGAAATTGAGAGGCGGACCGAACAGTTCAATCAACTGGTCGAGACGCACAATGCGGATGTGGAACGGTCTCTTGCGCAAAGAGCGAATTCGTCGGAACGAGAGAACGATAAGCCATCGAATCTGGCACGCAGCGTTCGCGACTTGGCGGACGGAGGCTCAGTGACAATCAGCAGAGGGGCGCCTTCCGATCCCGTAGGTCCGCAAGCAACTGGAGCGCTGGCGGTGGATCAGCAGAACGTTCTTCTTCTCCAGCGGCGCGTGGAAGCGCTGCAAAATAGTGAACGGAATCTCAAGCAGCGTCTCAATCAAACGACCGCGCTCCTCGACGAGGAGCGTCGGCGCAACTCGTCTCTCAAAGGCGCCTAGAAGGCAAGCATGAACATAAAACCCCGCATTGATTTCGGTGATCATGAGCAGTGGATAGCTTACGTGCGCCGCGAAGTACCGCCTCAGGAGCAAGGCTATGTGCTTGCCCGTGGCCGTACGGAGTTGTTCCGGAGGTTTTATGAGGTTCGAGGACGGGTGTTTCCCGCAGGATTCAGGCAAGAACTCAAGCAGATAGAAAGGCACAATAATCCTGGACGGACTGAAGCTCTCGCGTCCTTGAATGATCGGATCTTTCGAAGTCTCACCGGTATGCTCTTCGCGGAAGCGAGTCCAGCACTTGCGCAGGCGGGTGCGGCGGAGGGCGCATCCGGGCGTGAGCAAATAGAAGATGTTCTCGATGAACTGAGCGCACGGAATCCATACTTCGCTCTCAGCACCGGATACCGGCAGGCATTCGGCGATCGTGTAAACGCCGCGGAGTGGGACGGCTACCTGCGCAGGAAACTTGGACAAGACGCAGAAGATGAGATCTGTTTCGCGCATGCCATGATGGAAATGGACACGCTTCTGCGGTATTTCCGTGACCGAAGTCTGCGGCTCCCGCAGCATTTCCGTGATCGCGTCTGGTTTCTTCATTATCTTCGCGAACCGGAGAGAAGTGTTCAGACGCGCGCAATCTTGAGCACACTCACGACGGAGATCGAGGCGTGCATGTCCGCATAATCAGCCTCGGGACCAACTGGTGGTCGATGCATTCCCGCGACCTAAGCGATCCCTATTGCTTCCGCAAACGCGCCGCCTTGTTCAATTCAACCGGGTTCAAATGTGGTCACCGACTGCGCCTGAACTGGATCCACCCTGGACAGATCCGGTTCAACCTGACCAGCGGTTTTGATCCGGAGTTCCGGCTGCGCGCAATCGGTAAGACATTCTGGTGTTCCGGTCCCAGCCGATTTCAAGGCAAGAATCACCTTCTCGTTGTCCGGCCTGCGAAATCCGCGTGCCCTGATACATATCTTGTCACGCTCAATGATGCCGAACACGGCCCAATCCAATTCGGGAGACCGGGATGGAAAGCTGCTGAAGTCGAGGTAATTTCGGTCAGTCTACGTTACGCGAGGTATCAGGCGATGCTGCTGATGACATCCGGAAGTTGGATTGAGAGCAAATGGGGACGGTGGCAGTTGAGCGCTGACGGCCGTCGCCTTGAGCTAGATGAGCGGATGGAAGGAGGGCTCCGGTGAGGTACTACAAGGGATACGTGGCTCTGTCCGACACCTGCGATGTGCCGATTCTGCTCCAAATTCGCAACGCTCGTGCGCTCTATTTTGAGCAATTAAGGGATCTCATTCTTCTGGACGGAAACGGAATTGCGATCGCTTCGTTACGGTGGCGTGTAGCACGGATGGAAAAGGCCGGCTTGATTCAGCGGCTCTCCGATCAGCGTCACCTTGGCAAGCCAGTGTTTGGAATTACACAATCGGGGCTCGCATTCCTCGAATCTCGTGGCCATTTCCTATTGTCGCTTCCAAGTACCGCGGAACAGATGCTGCACCCGACCCAGGTTCCGCACGCTCTCGAAATGGTCAATATCCGCCTTGCCCTGATGAAGGCTGGCATCCTGCGCAACTGGAAAACCGATCTCGAGATCGCGGCCCGAAACCTCGTGCTTGAGACTGTGGCCACCAAGGATTTCGACGCCATCGCGGAAATTGACGTTGACGGAACGCAACACTGCTACGCGATTGAATATGAAAGAAGCCCGAAATCCGCCTCCCGTTATCGTGCCATCCGGGAGGTCCTGGATAAGGATGTGACCGTTGACGCGGTACTCTATCTCACGGCAAATGATGACATCCTGTATCTCCTCGCGCTTGAAATGCGCGGCGCCCGCAAGCGCATCGGGTTTGCGCTCAGCGAATCCTTCCGTCAATCCCTGCTCGATACACGCACGCTGACGAACACACCGGATTCGTTAGTGGTGCCCCTGCGCGAACTGATCGAAGCCTGAGGTTGCCGCTCATTGCGCTTCCATTGACCGCATAATGCCTTCCCTTTAGCTTCCTATTGACCTTCTTTGTCAATCCTTTGACTAGAACCGACCGGCCATAACCGTCGCGTTGTCAGATGTTTGCTTCTTGACTATCCCCTTGTTGACAGATGTATGGAGTCGGAATGGTGGTGAAGAAGGATGTGTGGATTGGAAAGATTATGCGCTACGTCGATTCGTCTTGGGCCAATCAATGCGCCAACGTCCGCCCGCCATTGCCGCCCAGACCAGGCGCTTCTGCGGTGTGCCGCGCGCGTGGTGGTAAAGCACGGCCGCACGCTCATAGAACCCGCGTGTGTGCCACGAATCGGCAAACCCGAACTTCTGAAAATCGAGATGATGGCAGAACTCGTGACATAGGGTGCTCAGAAACGTGCCGAAAGATGTGATCTCTTTGCGCACTGCTGTCCGCATCCAGACTCGGATGACTTTGGTATCTGGCGCGTAGTCGCCAAATAACTCTGTTGTCCAGTGCTCGCGGACGCGCAACGGTCTCGACGCAAGGACCCGAACCGTGCACTCCGGAACGCCATAGAACTGAGACGCCGCTTTCAGAAAGCCGGCACAAGCGCCGCGGACTTTTTGGGTCTGCTGAGCCTTCATCGCCGATTCAATGGCCTTTGCGAATTCGGGCAATAGTGCGTCATTGGGAATGTCGAGCGTTGTGATCCGGTCACTTTCCCGGAATGCATCAAGGTCCGATTTGCGTGGAGGAGTGTCGGTGACCATCGTTTTTGGGGTGTCTCTCTGAACCCGGAAACGGCACCATTTTACGACCGGCCCCTTATGGGTGCCTGCGAGTCTGCCGCAATGTCCCGGATGCACGCTCGCTCTGTAGCCGCCTCGTTGTACGTCTTGTCCTTTACCTCCCTCCTTTAATCCGACCTTCCCGCTGCACTGGCGCAGTTCCGTCTTGAGGCTTCAGGGCGCTGAGCCGCCTCATTCAGCGCTCATCAATTCCATTCCCGAGGAGTTTCCATGGCTCACGTTGAGATCCAATCTGTACCCACGAATCCGGCGAGCAAGCCCGCTTTGCTGCGCCGGTTGGTCGTCCGGTTCATTGTCAGTTCGGTTTCAAGTTTGGCCGGACTTGTCAGCTTCGTCCTGACAGGGCCGGTCATATATCGCGTCGCGGCTATTGATCCGGCGCTGGAAGCGTTCTATCTCGCTCTCGTTGTCGGCTGGTTCTGGTCGCTTGCCAGAATGTGGTCGCTCACCCTTGAAGCTCGGAACCGCCACTGAACAACCTCAATTCCCAAACCAAATCCTCAAGAAAGGAGATTTCATCGTGCAACCTAGCCTCGGAAAGTTGTCCGCCTACAAGATCCTGGACTGGCAAGATCGAGCCGTCAGTTCCATCGAGCAAACCGTCGCAGCCTTCCTCGAAATCGGCGAAGCGGTCGCCACACGCTGGATTCAGACCGCGAAGGGTGTTCTGCTTCTGCAGATGGTTCCCGGCGAGGACGCCTCCGGCGCGATCTACGTCTTCGATCGACGGCGCGAACAGTGGTACATGCTGTCGTTCGAAAAGTGCGAAGACCAATTCACCTCGGAGAAGTTCGACTGCGCCTTCTCAGAGTACGATCTGCTCCGCCTTATCCAACGGCCAGATCTCCTGATTTCCGAATTGCAACCTGCCAGGGCTTAACCTGTCCCTCCTTTCTAGTTCTCAACGACAACCAATTCAACACCCACGAAGGAGCCACAATGCGCCTGTCCGCAAGCCGTATCCGTTCGATCAACCGCCGCCTCGCACGAGCCCAGGGATTTACTTGGCCCGCGCGCGACATGAACCAACGCACCTCCTCAGTTGGCACGATGCGCACACACCCGAAGATCACCCGGATCGCGGCCGTCAATGTAATCGCCGTTCCGAGAAGTGCCGCCGCCTGATCTTAAGCTGGACGATCCTCAGCAAGTTCAAAAGCCGGAAGCGGCATTCCGAACGCTGCTTCCGGAGAAACTTGACCGAGTTTTGGAGCCGGGGTACAACCACACCACCTGAAGGAGGCACTACCATGTATGCCAAATTCCGCGTGACTCGGGACACCGCCGGCGACTTTATGCGGTTGTTTGTAAATCGGCGGGCCTACTCAATCCAGTCAACCCGGCCACTTCCAAATGGATCCTTTCCTTACTACCTGGCACGAGACTGGCGCACTAAAGCGCCAAAGCCGTTGGACGACGACGCGGTCCGGATGCATTTAAACGGCGACATCACCATCAGTCTCTATGCAATCAACCCAGAGACCCAGTGCTCAAAGTGGGTCGCGATCGATGCCGACTTCGATGGAGCTATCGAAGCGTTGTTCCAGTTGCAATGGGAACTGAAGCAGGATGGAGTCCAGGCGGCACTTGAACAGTCGCGCCGCGGCGGACACCTCTGGATCTTCGGCGCCGAGCCATTGCTCGCGTCTGAATGCCGGATCTACGTGTACAACCTCGCCCTCCGACTCGGAGTTCCGGTCAAAGGTGGTGGACTCAAGGAAGGGATCGAGGTGTTTCCGCGTCAGGATCGCCTCGGTGGTTCGGAATATGGGAATGCTATCCGCGCCCCTCTGGGGGTGCATCGCAGGACAGAACGGCGCTACTGGTTCTACGAAGCCGACCTTACACCTGAAGCTCAACTCGCGTATCTCGAGGGGCTCAAGAAGCTAACCGATGACGAATTGAAGACCTTCATCCAGGGCATGAGCCTGCCTGAAGCGTATAAACCCACACCTTTGGTTCCGTACATCCCGAGGGCTTCGCGGACCGACAACCAGGAATTCCGAATCCTCGATTTCGTACGCCCCACCCGCAAGGACAGCCGCAACTGGTGGGCGCGATGCCCGTCCTGTGCGCAGGCCGGCCGAGACCGCTCCGGAGACAATCTCGCAATTCAGATCAAGAACCCGCGTTTTTACAAGTGCTGGGCGGGGTGCGCAAAAGAGGAAATCCGTGCCGCGTTGGGCAGGCCCATTCACAAAAGAGCGTCAGCTTAGGGGAGCGTATGGCCAACCTGAATACCACACCTAAGGCCCGCCCTAGCGCAGATCGTTGCGCGCTCCACGGACTTTCACTTCCGCGCTCTGTTTTGAATGTATTGCAGAAGCGCGGCATCCGTTGCCAACCGGCGGTCTCGGTCGAACACCAGCATCTGGCAAACCGGTACGTTCTCCGCGGCGTCGAATCCGGCGGTGCGGTTTCGGACATCGGCCGCGCTTGCGCTTTCGTTGCGCCCGATGGTAGTTCGTTGCCGTGGTTACAACGGATCGATTCGATTGGCGTGAATGGGCGACACGCAATCTATCTTGCGGAGAATCTGGTGCGGCTTGAAATGTTGCGGGCTGGGCAAACCTGCGAACTGGTGGTCACCGCGCACACCTTGTCATGTCCTCCGGGACACACCCGCCCAGATATCCGGTCGGAAGTGATCTTCCACGGGCGCGATGGTTCACTACCGCGCGATTTATGGAAGCCTCATCACGGGGCGCTTCGCGGGAGTGTTGCGCCAGTGTTCTATTCCCGTGCGGGAGAGAGCGTGCCATTGCCGGTGCCGTTTGAAATGGCGATCAGAAAGGTCACAGCCTGTGTTTGCTGCGTCGGCTGCAAACATTCGCACCTTGGAGTGCCGCCTGGTGCGGCGGATCGGGAGAGAGTATGACTTCGAGCGGACAGAATCCGATTATCGTCGGCGAGCCAAACTGGCGACCGCTTGAGATGGCCCTCGCGCCTAGCGATTGTGAGGACTTCATGTACATGGGCCGCGCCGGAGAGATCGAGTTGTACAAGCACCGATGGACACGCCGCTACCTCAATATCAGTGCCAATGGAGGGCGATTCTATCGGCTGGCAGGTAATGCGTACATCGAGATCTCCAAGTGCGAAGCGATCGAGCACGTTTATTCGTGAAATTCAGCTCAAAGGAATGGGAGTACCGTCATGCCAAAGAGTGTCAATAAAACCTTCCTGCTCGGAAACGTTGGCAAGGATCCGCAGATCAATTCCACGCCGGGCGGTATCGCTGCGAACTTCTCTCTCGCAACCACCGATCGCGAGAAGGATCAACAGGGCAATTGGAGAGACCGGACCGAGTGGCACAATCTGGTGGCTTTCGGTCGCACTGCAGAGATTGTCCGGGATTATGTCAGCAAGGGCAGTCAGCTATTCATCCAGGGAAAGATCCAGACCCGGTCATGGGACGACAAGCAATCCGGCCAGAAGCGGTATCGGACGGAGATATTCGTCCATGACCTGACATTGCTCGGTGGCGGTAAAGAGGTGGATGAAACCTACTATCGCGGCCGGCGCAAAGACAATGCACCGAGGAGAGAAACTCCTGCGCCGCAATTCGAACGGGAATACCAGGACCAGGAACTCAGTCCGGACGAAATCCCATTTTGAGGCGGGTCGCTACTTGTTCGCCTTTTTCATCTTTGCCCACCGCGCCTTTTGGGCGGCAGCGATTCTCGCGCGCGCCTCCGGTGAGAGTTGACGCTTCTGCCGCCGAGGCGGCGGAATCTTGGTTCCGTGGTGGCCATCTTTGCCAGTCAGAATTGCGCGTACTTGCTCGAGCTTTTGAATTTCTGCATCGATCTCTGCGAGAATGCCTTTCATTTCCATACGAAGAGTCTAACAGCGGCGAAGAGCCGACTCGTTCTCTCAAACGCCAGCCGATGATCCGTTCTGAGCATTATTCGATCAAGACGGCGTCGGGGCTCGTGTGCGCCCATCTCAATCCAGGAGCTAAAACGATGGCAATCGAAGAAACCAAAGCAGGTTCTGAACTGAAGAACCCATTCAACGATCTGGCAGAGCCGTTTGATCCATCCGAGATCAAGTGGCGCGTCACTCACACGAGCAGGGACGGCAACCGAGGCGCCGTGATCGCGTTTGCAGATCCGCGTGCCTACACCGATCGGCTCAATCTGCTGTTTACGCCGACCGGGTGGACGCGGACCTACGAGGTCGCGACACTATCGTCGGTGACTCGGATGAAGAAAGACAAACTCATTCAGACTGGCAAAGTGCTGGTGACGTGCATCCTCACAATCACTGGACTCGGCTGTCATTCGGGGAGCGGAGAGGAATGGGCGGACGAAGAGAACGCGATGACTTCGGCGGAGGCGCAGGCGTTCAAGAGGGCAGCAAGTTGCTTTGGATTGGGCCGCTACCTCTACAACTTCACCGAAGTATGGGTGCCTCTGAACGAACACCGTCAGCCAAGGCAGTTCCCCCAGCTTCCACAGTGGGCGCTCCCAAGAGCTCACCGGTCGGACAAAGCGCAGCCCGCATCGGGCCCACGTCCGCCCGCAATCCAGAGAGGCCCTATCGATCAGAAGACGACGGCGAGGATTGAGGGATTGCGGCAGATTCTGGGTGACGCGATCTACGGTGAGATTCTCTGGCGCGCCGGACGTGCGCATCGAGCGAACGACATCCCCAATGCGCAGTTCCAGGCTAATGTGGCAGAAGCAATGGAACGAGCCGCGCGCGGAGTTCGCAAGGCGAACTCTCTGGCAGAGCAGATAGGCGAGGCATCCTTCATCGCCGTCATGGACAAACTGCAAATCGAGGCGATGACAACCATTCCGAGACTCGAATCCCTGAAAACGCTTGTGGCCGAGCTTGAGGAGGAAGCGGCACGATCCGTCGCCTGACCAGTGGCAGCAGCGGATTCGGGAGGATGGAGGATCCTATGCCTAATGTCGTTATGATTCGTTCGGAACCCGGGCTTGTCTCGATCCCGGTGGAAAGAGCAGTGTACTGCCAAGCTTGCGAAACGGTCTCAACATCAGTTCGGCGGTGTGGATTGTGCGGGTCAGAGCGGATTATCGAGCTGGCGCCTTTGCTCTCGCATCCATGGGATCCGGGCCCTGTGCCTGCTGTCGTCCTAGCGGCATGAAAGCCAAGACACCCATAGTCGAATTACGATTAGGATATGGCCCGACTGCACGGTCTCACACCGACGACAAGCGACGGTCAAAGAAGCTTCCACTTTGCAGTGCGCAACCTCTTTGATGCGATCAAGATGGCGCAGGCATTTCCCGGCACCAACAAATACCCGAAGTTGCGGCCTTGGTCACGCTATGAGATCGAGCTCTTCGTAACAGCTCTCGGTAAACTCGAGGACACGTTTTGGAAGATCGCTCGCGTTGCCGAACTCTACGACGTCGCACGCTGCAGAATCGTCAAGATCGAGGGGCCTACGATATCCGCTGAGGATCTGGGAGCAACGCAACAGGCGTTGCGGGATATTCCACTCCATCTCGATTGCGTGCTTCTGTACCTGAGGATCTTCGTTGACTGCCTCGCCAATCTCACAAGTCAACTTTATCCATCGGGAAAAGTTCCTCATCGTAGCTTCCGGGATCAAATGAAGAGGTTTACGCAAACGAAGCAGCCGCGAATTGATCCGGGGTATGCGGAGATCCTCGAGAAGTACTCAGGTTGGTTTAAGACGCTTGCTGGCGATTCCAACATGAACGGCCTCAGAGATCTAATAGTCCACCACATGGTCAGAACCGAACTTATGTACCAGCCCGGCACGACGCCAGCCGAGAATCGAGTCCACTCTTTTCTCTATGGCGTCGTCAAGGAAACAGCTCATACAACAGAGTCCTTGGAACCGCAGGTTCAGCAAATGGTTGCGAACTTTTTCGAGTTTCTCGATTATTACGTTTTGCATTTCGCAGCCAGAATCAGCAATGATCTGGGCACCAGCTTGATGGACTGGGGCGACCACCGTTCATCTCTATGGTTTCAAATCGAAGGGGAGTACAGATCACAGTGGCTTTTTCCCCGTCTGTCTGAACCGCCTCCGGACGCGACCAGTACTTAATCATTCCGATGTACTTCACGCTCAAGGTTGCGCTGCATCTCGGCTATTCTCGATTGGCGGAAGATCGACGCTGTCGCGGTGCCGGTGGTGCCTAACTCTCCACCTATCCCACAATTCCCCCTTTCATACCCGCTGATAGGACTTATCTGGCGAGGCGCACAGTCGGCCGCCGCCGCCAAAGCCACAAACTCAAGGTGAAACGAATGCGCAATGCCGCTCGCCTGAAGATGGGCTACTACCCATTGCCCGAGAGCGAAGGAGTGAAACTGCGCTCCCTCCTGACCTACAGTCAAACGGCCTCGGTTATCGATCCCTGCGTCGGCCAGGGCACAGCACTCTACCTGGTCACCAGCAATGCACCCGTTCGGCGCTATGGAATCGAACTCGATGCCGAACGCGCCCGCATTGCTGGCGCGAGCGGTATCGAGACGCTCCCGGGCAATACGTTCGACGCCATCGCAAAACCAGAATCCTTTTCGCTCCTCTACCTCAATCCGCCCTACGATTCTGAAATAGGCTCGGTTGCGAATCGCCGCATGGAAGTTGTGTTCCTAGAGCACACATACCGCTGGCTTTTGATGGGCGGTGTGCTCGTGCTCGTGATTCCATACGAGCGGTTACACGACTGCGCAGGGATTCTCAGTTCGCACTTCACCGCGCTGAATGTATTTCGCATGACGGATCCGGAATCGGTCCAATACCGCCAGATCACAATTCTGGGCGTCCGTCACGACATTCGGGGCGCGGCGCTCGAAAAGAACAAGAGACAGCTTCATAAGATTGGTCTTTATGGAAGTTTCCAGCATGTGCCGGAGTTGCAGGCTGGTATTTGCCAACCCTATCCGGTGCCCGGGTCGGACGCAGCCTCGCTCACCTACCGAGGCCTCCCGTATGACCTCCTCGAAGATATGTTGCCTGATTCGCCGGCCTGGAAGCAGGTGGCGCCATTGCTCCTTCCGAACGACGATGGGGCGACAGGGCGGCCGATCACACCGCTGCACGGCGGCCACGTGGGATTGCTGTGCACGGCCGGCCTCCTCAATGGCGTTTTCGGCGAGGGAAGCGACAGGCATATCGCCCGCTGGCGATCGGTCAAACACGTCACGACCTTCGTCGAACAGGAAGGTGACGCCGAGGTCATCCACCATCGTGAGCGCTGGACCAACGAGCTTCGCCTGGTATACGCCGACGGGAGGACGCTCAAGCTGACAGAGACTCCCGTAAAGAAGGAGGACGAAGCCGATGGAGAATGCGCACCTGCGGCTCGGGCTGCTTGAGTATGTTCGTTTTACAGAAAAGGCCTCGACCCGCATCCGTCTGCGGGTCGATCGCTATGTCGGCGAAGACCGACAGGCCCACCTCCTGAGCGTCTTCGGAAACGATTCGGATGTTGGAGCGATTACGGCTGCGATCCACGAGAAAGCCTCGTTCAGCATTACTTTTCCGAATGGAGCCGAAAGGGAAATCTCGTTTGGAGAGCATGCTTCCTGCTACAAAGGCGCGGCGACGCTGCCGGGAAGAAAGCAGCCGGTCCGGCATCTAGTCGCTGTTTCACAGCACCTCCACGCGAACGGCCGTGCAGGACAGACAATTCTGTTGCGATACCAGCGGGAGGAGGCGTGGGCAGCGCTGGTGAACTTCCTTGGACTGCCCGCGAACCCGGGCTGGGCAGAGCATGTCCTTGGAATCATCGAGAGCAAGCGCCGGATCGAAGAGATTGACGGCATCGGGTGCGGACCTGTCCAGATCTCAGCGACGACAGAAGAAGTGCTGGAGTGGGTGAGCGAAGGTCTGCGGACGGGAAGTCTGAGCTTTCCGGAGCAAGCTGGGCCGATTATCTGGCCTCATTATGCATTGAATCGAGCCCTCCAGGCCCGGTGATTGGCCTAGAGGCTAAATCCCGCTTCCATGAAGGCCGGGTGCTTGCGCCAATAACTCGCAAAGATGCGGCGTTGCGGTTGGCCCCATTTCATCTCGTCCATTCTCACGACAATTTCGCCGCTGCCAGGAGGGTTCTCGATGGAGACGACCTTCGATTATTTGCGCCAGTTTGGCCCGGCATTAGCCGAACGCATTCTCGGAACCTACCCGCCGCTCCAAAGCACGAAAGATCCGGTTGCACCCTGTCTCAACTCGCTGCTTCGCAAACCGCTCCCGGCCCAGGCGCTCGTCATTACAGGTACTGCGAAGTATCTCCGCGACGGTAAAGCGGTGCGCATTGTTGCCGAATGTGGGGCCGGCAAAACCTTTATGGCGCTTGGCACGATTCATGTCCTCGCCGGTGGACGGCCAAGTTCCACGCTCGTGATGTGTCCCTCGCACATCACCCAGAAGTGGGCCCGTGAAGCGCTCCTTACGATTCCGCGGGCTCGTGTCTTCCTGATCGAGGACATGCGCAATGGAGGCGATCGCAACCGGCCGCACGGCGTGTGCGAAGTCAAGCTCAACAAGGGAAAAACGGTCTATGAAGGAAAGCGGCTCTCCCTGGCGGATATGAGGGGAATGGGGCGGAATGAGTGGCAAAAGCGCTTTCCGTGTCCCACCTTCTTCATTACTGGCAAGGACAAGGGCAAGCTCAGCTACTTCTGGGACCACGTCTATATCAAGGCGAAGTCGGGTCCCAATCTTGGCGGTATCGTCAATCCGGATTCCGGCATGGCGATCCTCGATTCAGAGATGGAGAAGCTCACGAGTCTCGATTTCGCGGAGAAGGTAAAGGTCGCGGAAACTCTGCCCGGAAGCCGTGGCGGAACAATGAAGTTCTCACCGCTTTGGCAGGCAGATCGAACTCGCATTCAGCGTATGGCGCCGGTCGAATACATCGGCCGATACATGAAGGGCTGGTTTGACTTTGCCATCGCCGATGAATTGCATCAGCTCGCCGGCGACACGGCGCAGGGCAACGGTCTTGGCGTTCTTGGCCGTGCTGCGCACAGACTAATCGGCCTTACCGGAACCCTGATGGGCGGCTACGCCGACGATTTGTTTAACATCTTCTTTCGGATGGAGCCGCGTGTAATGGTGCGCCAAGGCTTCGCTTATGGAGGACAAGGGAGGCGCGATTTCCAGGAGCAGTACGGCGTTCTTGAAACCATCGAGAAAATCGAGGATTCCGACAACGCCTGCTCACGGGCAACGAAGAAGACCGTTCGAGTCCTGCGGAAGCCCGGGGCATCGCCATTGCTTTTCGGCAAGTTTCTCATGAGCTCGACGGCATTCCTGTCGCTCGAAGACATCTCCGACAATCTGCCGCGGTACGACGAGAGCGTGATCTCCGTCGATATGGATGAAACGCTCCAGAAAGCCTACGAGCAGTTGGAGGAGGAAATTCGCGCGGCGATGAAGGAGCATCGGGGCAACAAGAGCCTGATGAGTATTCTGCTCAATACTCTGTTGCTCTATCCCGATCATCCATATGACTTCGAACAGATCTGGGCGCGTGCCTTCGATCCTCAATCACGGGAGTATGTGAGGTTCCTGGTCACCGAACCAGAAAACCTGACCCGTGACACGCTCTATGCCAAGGAGCGCGCTCTCATCACCGACATCAAGGACGAATTGCGCCAGGGTAGGCGGTGTCAGGTCTATGCCACTTACACAGGTGAAAAGGACGTTACGCTGCGCTTGCAGACGGTCCTTGAGCGTGAAGGCATACGGACGGCAGTGCTTCGGTCATCGGTCGCGACAGACAGGCGAGAGGACTGGTACGACCGCCAACTAAAGACAGGCGTCGAAGTCGTCATCTGCCACCCCAAACTGGTCGAGACCGGGCTCGACCTGTTGGCGTTCCCAACTCTTTATTTTTACGAAACCGGCTATTCGCTGCACACGCTGCGTCAGGCCAGTCGCCGGTCGTGGCGTATCGGTCAGCGCCTTCCGGTGCGCGTGAAGTTCGTCACCTACGCGGGCGCCATGCAGGAGACCTGTCTCCGGCTGATGGGCAAAAAGATGCTCGTGGCCCTGATGATGGAGGGAAAGTTCACCGGTGAGGGATTGCAGGCACTGGATACTGATGAAGACCTCATGAGTGCAATGGCCCGCGAACTGGTGGAGAAGGCTGGCGTCGGAGAATCCGCCGACGCAGTATGGAGAGACCTCGATAAAGAGCGCGCGAAGACCCAACCACGCTCTGCAGTGGCGGTCGAATCCGAGTCGGAAGACGACCCCACGCTAGTTCTCGAAGTGCCGGTGATGCCCGCTTCGCAACCTGTGCCTACGATGTTCGGCGTCGACTTGATCAAGACGAAAACGGCAGACAGGCCGAAGAAGACAACGCTGTGGCCGACTTCGACCGAAGCCAATTTGCAACTCAACCTGTTTGATTGAATTCGGTACTCACAACCTCGGAGGAAACACCGTGAACGAAGACCGGGAGAGAACTCGCTGTCGGAATTGTGAACTTGTCCAGTGGAATGAACAAGCGAATTGTCGGCGCTGCGGCGCGGCGCTACCTCAACCAGTTGTAAGGACTGTCGAGCGCGTCGTCGAGAAGATCGTGATCCAAAATGCCTCAACAATCTCGAGCAGGCGCGCCAGCTCCTTGCCGAGGCATCAAAACGCCTAATGCAGCCGGGAATGGACTCGGCGTTGTCACCGATTTCATTGCCGAACGGCAACTCGGACCAGTTCCCGACGATGGCTGAAGCCGAACGTGCATTGATCCTTGCAGCCTACCAGCGATCGAATCGCAGATCCCTCGAAGCTGCGCGGCTGCTCGGAATTGGCAAGACGACTTTCTATCGGAAGCTCAAGGAAATCGGCAAACGTGCCGCGTAGTCGAAGCAGCAATAGTGCTAAAGAACCAAATGGAAGGGGGCTGGCTGAAAGCGCGAGCAATAATCCGGTGCTACGAAGATTCGACCGCATCCGTGCCGCGATGCTGCCGATCATAGATGCAATGAGGTCGCAGGTAACACTCAAGGCAGTTCGGGTCCGTTGCCTTGCAGTTCGATCTTCCGAGAATCCACAGCGGCCAATCCAGTTGCCACGGATCTGTCGGGTGAAGTTCTCTGGTCAAATCGATGATCTGGGCCGCATTAGCGACCCCAATCTCGTGGCCATAGACAGCTCGGCCAAGTACCCGGCGGAGATGCACGTCCGCTTTCACGTCTCCTGAGTCGCCTTTAATCTGACCAGATTCGCGCAGTGCTCCGACAATCATCCTGGAGATCTGGTCGCCAGCTCCTACTGCCCACAAGTGAACAAGGGCATCGTACGGGGACCTGTTGCTCCAGATGTTCCGGGCGTCCCCGTTGTATCGAGTGCATATTGCGTTGGCGATGCCCCATAAGCGTGCATAGCCCCAGTGAAAGCGATGGGGCCTGCCAAATTCGTGGTATTTCGAGTCCCACGCCTCTCTAGGAAAGTCGCTTATCGCCAACCAGACATTTTCGGCACCGCCGAGCTGCTCGGTCAGCGCCTCGCCCTTCTTCCACGCGACATCAGCGTTTTGCTGGAAGTCGAGTAGGCAGCAGATCAGAAATCGATTGGCAATCGCCCTGGAACATTCTCTCCCTTCTAGATGGGAGATTTCGCCGAAGTCTTCTCTGCCGTTTCGGTGCTGCAAAAGAAGAGTAGCCAGCTGCTGCATGTCGTAGGTCATCGAGCGCACTCGGCCATGAATTCTTTCAGAAAAAGGTACTCTTTCTGGGCGACAAAAATTATACGCTGTCATCGAAACCTGACACACCGAAACCCAGCGACGTTTTTTGGGAAAACTGTTTGAGGCCAGTCGCCCTCCTCGGTAGTGATCGACGAAACGATAAAGGAATCTGCACAGGAGAAATAATGATGAGCAACCTCAAGGTTGAAGCGTTGGTCCGCGAGTTCCAGTACAACGGAATTCGCATTCCCGATCCCGGCCCTGAACTTTCCGTAGACCAGGTCCGCGATCTGCTCACACCCCAATTCCCTGAAATTGCCACAGCATCGGTCTCCGGCCCCGAGGCTACCGGAACGGCCCTCCGCTACACATTCAGCCGCGCGATCGGCACGAAGGGATGACATGCAGAAAGAAGTCATCACCTCGGCGGATCTGCTGGCGTTGTTTTGCGCCAAGGCTGGAGGGCCGCCGCCGAAAGAGAACCAGCTACTTGTGAGGCATTTCCAATGCAGAGAATCGCTCAAAGCGTCCCAGTGCCTCGCAGAAGCAATGGACCGCTACGTCGCCGAGGCCGACCAGGTGCTGCCGACAGGCGCGGAACTGTTGTTCCCGCCGGCATAGAGATCCTGGCACCAGCTTTCTCCCTAGCGTTGCCAATTCTTGATGGGGCTCCGGCAGTCTACAGCCAGGAATTCCGCGCGGAGTTGTTGTACGAATTATGTGCAGCGCTGGTTCGAGAGGAATTGGCCGGACCGGAGCTCTGGCGGAATTGTGAAGGGAGCGCGGTGCTCTTTGCACAGCGCTCCATCATGCAGGGCATCGGTGAGACATGCTGGAATCTCCTTGAGCGTAATGTCGAGTACCACCTCAGTATCAGCGACGTTGCCGATCAGGACGGAGAGGAGATGCTTCTGGGCAATGGCCGGCTCGCAGTCACAATCGAGTGCGGCGGTAGTGGGTTTCTCAAGATGGGGCCGGCAATCGAAGCGCTTGAAGCGGAGGCGCAGGGTCTGGGTGCCGCATTCTACTGGACCCTGACGTATGCGCTCTACCGCGTGATGCGGGTCTACAACCACGATGATGCATTCCAATACGAAGAGCGAATGAAAGAGTACGCCGAAGATGATCCGGAGAATCACGAACAATACGAGTTTCCCGAGGTCGAGAAGGCGCTGCCCGAGTGTATCGGCCAGACATTGAAGAGCGGCTATAACAGTCGCGGCCGGGATGCCCAGAGGCTTCTTTCAGCCCATCGGAGAGGCAGGTATCAGCGCTGGATCGAGCGGCTCCGGAAGATCGAGCAACTCTCGCGCCTTCATCTCCCTTCGGATGCCTGCTTTCGAGAGGAAGGCGGCTATGACACGATCCCTTTGCCTTCATTGTTGATCGCGTTCAAAGAGCATGATGCGATCGTCGCCTGTTTTGACGAAGAGAGCCAATACATGCTGGAAGGAAGTTCCGAACCGACGCTGGGCGTCGTGTTCTCTCCGCAAAAGCCTAATGAGGTGCGAAAGGCGATCCGTACTGTCACGCGCTTCATCGCTTTCAACCAAGAGGTCTTCCAGTTGGCGGAGGACCTCGTCGAGTGGGAGAAGGGGAATGCAGATTCATGTCTCCATCGGCGAGAACCATCGATTCGAGCTGCATGACGCGCTCCTGGTCTACGGGGATCGTCAGCGAAGTTTTGTCACGCGTCATCAGGTCACACTCCACAAAGATGCTGCTCCCACGCTCGGACCGGCCCAGCCGCTCACCATCGGGTTTCTCGAGTCACTTGCTCGTTCTCTGTCTGGCGCAGTGAGGGCCGAGGTTTTGCCGGAAAACGTGCTTGCGAAGAGCGATCGAATGATTGCGTGGTGGACTCCTCCGTGCCGCCGTCAGATGTTCTATGAGAATGCGGAGGGAAAGGCCGTGAAATTCAATGGCCGGATGTTTCCGCAGCCAGCGCTCGTCTGGAGAGTCAGCAACCTGGGTTTAAAAATCCGCTCTCTGGCCGTGAATCGACGACCAACGGCTGAAACCGCACTCGCGGTTGCGCCGTACTGGAACCTGTCTGACGACGGCCGCGTTTGCACCGGTTCGATGCGCTGTCCGGAGAATGCCTCGGTTTCTTCTATTCCTGCGTGGGAGCGCGCGTTTTACGAGAGCGCCTTCACCCACGCCAATGTGGGACGGCTAACGCGGCACCCGGGAGGATTCGAGGGCCTATGGGCCGATCTTGCCGACAGGCGGAAGCCGTTTCCAGTGAAGACCCTGATCCAATTGCCGCAAACACTTGAGCAGTTCGTGCGCGGAGGAGAGGCGTAGCAGCATGCGCATCGAGCACACAATATCAGGCGATCTGCTGCGACATCGCGCTTTGCGTGTCCTCGTTGTCGGAGCGGGCGGCACAGGGAGTGCGGTGGTCCTGGGGCTTCCTTATTTAGATCAGGCGATGCGGGTGTGGGGGTATCGGTACGGTGTCGAAGTCGCATTGATGGATGCGGACTCAGTGTCAGAGACCAACTGCGTTCGCCAGCCGTTTTCCGTTTCTGACATCGGCCTCAATAAAGCGACTGTCCTCGTCAACCGAATCAACCTGTTCTGGGGGACAAACTGGACCGCCATCGCCAGCGGGTTTCATGCGAAATCCTTCGACCGAGAAAGGGACTGGTGTCCTGACCTGGTCATCGGCTGTGTGGATACACGCGCCGCACGAAGAGCGATTCAGGATTCCTTCTCGCATGGCCTGAACCGAGCGCACTATTGGCTCGATCTCGGGAACAATGCTTCGAGCGGCCAGTACGTTCTTGGTCAGCCTCTCAATGCACGCAACCGCAGAAAAGCGGAACGATTGCGCACGGTGAGCGAACTCTATCCAGAGATTCTGGATGAAAGAGTTGGGGAGGATTCGCTCCCGAGTTGTTCAGCATTGGAAGCCCTCGATCGTCAGGAGCCATTCATCAATCAGACGCTGGCTGCGAGCGCGCTGGCCATGCTGGCGCAACTGTTTCGCTACGGGAAGCTCACGCACCACGGCGCGTTCTTCAATGCAATGACGGGACAGATGAGCGCCCTTCCTGTTGATCCCGAACTGTGGCGAAAGGTAAAGAAGCGCAGAACGAGCACTCGTCGCAACAAATAAAGCAGCGAGCAACTGGCGCCAGGCCGCCGCTACACCCTGCAATGGAACGATCCGGAACTCAAAAGGCCTAACAGAAGAGGATCGCGGCCCAGGCAAAACATGAATATGCTTTTAGTGGTGCCTTGGCCGCAGGATGTGACTGCCGACACATAGCCTTAAGTCCGAGTTTGGGCGAACGCACCCCATCACTAGGCATCGCTCATTCAGGAGATCCGCCGCCTCATTTTCAAAATCGCTGCCGACTCCCGGTCTGGTTCACGTGAAACCGGCATTGAGTCTCAATGTCCTGCAACGGGTTGGACGTGGTGATCTGCCGTTGGAGGAGGCGCCGTTCGCATCTTTCCACTAGCCGCCCAGCCGAGCGCGATGATCCAACCGAAAAGAGTCCATCCGAGCAAAATGTTCAATCCCGCTATCCAGGCGATCGCCTTACAGTTCCTGTACAAGGCGAGTCCACTGGGCAACAGGTAAAGCGAGACTACCAGGATGAAAAGAATCAGATGGACCGGAGCCAGCAGCGCAGCGGTGTTCCTGGCTAGTCCGACCGCAACTGCCAGGATTGCAAAGGCGACCAGAGCGGTGGCAACAAACAGCCGAAGCATATCCCTCATGTGTCACCCCCGATGAAGCGCCAGAAATGATAGTCGGGTTCGTCTTGTCATGCCGTGTCAGCGATCACCCAATCTCGTGAAATCGGCCTGGCCATAGAATTTTGCCGGCCTTCGTTCAGCAATCCTCAAACCTGGAATCTATCGCTTCAAGGAGAAATCCACATGTTCAAAGAGCTAGCTCCGCTCCTGCGGCAGCGCGCTGTTTTGTTGACCCTCACACATCTCGAAGACGAGCAGATCCGTGTGAACGTGATCCCACAAAAGATCAAGGACGGCGAGAACGCGGCACTGACCACACCACTGACCGTGACTGGAACTTCCGAGGAACTCGACCGTGATCTGCCGCCCACACTGGTCAATTTCGTCGGCGCGCATCTCGGTCTTAAGAACACACTCGACCGTGTGAAAGAGGAAATGGATGCGGCAGCTAAGGCAGCACAGACCGAAGCTCGGTCCAAGAGCAAGTCATTGGGGACGAAGGCTGCGCCGAAACCTGAAGTTGCGAAGCCAGCCGAAATCTCGAAGCCTGTGCCTCCTTCACCTCCCGAACTCGCCAGAGGGGCCAGCCTCTTTGACGCGCCTGCGCCGCCGGCAACTTCGGCGGACGACACCGACGACGAACAAGAGATTCTCGCGGAGACTGCCGAGCAAGACCGATTCATCGAAGAGGACGAAGTGGAGGATGCTGCCTGAGTTCCGGCCGTGAAGACGATCCTCGATCACACCGTAAGCTGCTCTACCTAAATAAGATAGCTTGGATCCGGACTCCCTGAACCCAGAAACGGAATGACTCATCTAATAATTATTCAGGAGCGTCGGAATGATTATTGATTATAATGGGGAGAAGGGGGGAGCAGCCATGGAGGCCGTGATGGAACGCCTGACAACCACGGAAGCCGCAATAGCAGCTGGCGTGTCAGTCCCGCAGATCAATCGAATCATCGATGAGAAGATCCTGCCGGAAGATCTCTACAGCACTTCCCCTACGCGGAGCTTCCGAACCGACGCCGCGCTCCTGATCGCCTTCTACTTTGAGACGGCGGATTGGCTAACCACGAATGCCCGCCTTGAGACCATCCGTAATGCCAGGGCGCACTGCTCGACCTGGGAAGAGTGGAGGGACTGCACTATAGGGGAGCACTATCTGACGATCCGCTTCTCCGAACTGTGGAAGACGGTTGATGAACGTCTGCACATGCTCTCAGAAGCCCGGGAAATGGTCGTCGAAGACCCGGAAATCCTGAGTGGAACTCCTGTTATCCGGGGTACACGCATCCCGGTACATGACGTCGCCGCACAGGTCGAAGCGGGAGTCCCCATCAAGGAAATCCTCGAAACGTATCCCCGGCTCAGCGCGGCGCAGGTGGAACTGGCTTCGATCTATTCGAAGGCGGTTCCGCAGCGCGGCAGGCCGCGGCGAGTGTCTATTCCGGGCGCAAAGCCCATCTCGATCACCAAGAAGCGACTTCGCGGCTCTCTATAGGGGCGTGAAGGATGCTGAAATTTCTGATCGATGAATGTCTGAGCCCAGAGCTTGCCCAACTGGCGCGGGACCGGGGATACCACGAGAGTTTCCACGTCAGCTGGCTTGGCAAAGCAGGTTGGAAGGATTGGGAACTGAAGAACCTGATTCTCGAGCAGGATTGGACCTTCGTGACCCGGAACAGCATGGACTTCCGCGGGCCGGCCGAACAGCCAGGTTCCAAGGGGCAGTACGCCGATGTCTCCATCCACGCTGGACTCGTTTGCATCAATGGTCCGGCACGGATGAGTGGGAAGATGCAGGCCGAGCTCTTCGCTGCCGTTCTTGACATCATTCAGGACACGTCTCCGCCGAAAGAGGACTTGATTAACGAGGTGATCGAGGTGGATCTCGCCGAGGAAGGCGGGGAGTTCGAGATCGTTCGCTATCCGTTGCCGGTCGCTGACGAATCGAAAGAGTCGCCCTGAACCGGAGGGACGAAGGCCGGCATTTTCACTGGCTTGCACCTTCCGCAACATGAGTCAACAGCAATTGCAGGTCTGTCCCTTCCAGGCCGATCTACCCTCTTTGAGGAGGATGGGAACGGCGACGAGGGCAGCGGCGGCATCGAACCACGCAACATGGAAGAGTGCGTTGACGCAAAGACCAATGAGCGTGACGAGAGCGAGGTAGGCACACGTGGCCGACTGTGTCGCGTCGGCGGCTAGTGCGGCATTCCCGAATCGGCGGGCCTCCCTGTGCTTCAGCCAGGCCAGTACGGGCATCGCAAGCAATGCGGCGGCCGTGATGACGATTCCCGCGCGACTCGACTCTGGACGCAGGCCGAGGGCCAACGATGTAGTGGCTGCTACCACAACGACGAAGGCGAGAACGAATAGCAGCACCGATGCTACGCGAGCGGCGTTGCGTTCCGAAATCGAAACTTTCGGAATCCACTGCATAAGCACTATCGCCGCAGACAACAGTTCCACGAGGCTGTCGGAACCAAAGGCAAGCAACGCCGGGCTGTGAGCCGTGGCCGCTGCATACACCGCGACCCCGAACTCGATGAGCATCCATCCCAGGGTGACACCCTGAAGCCAGAACACGCGTGATCGCGGCTGTTTCGGAGCACGCGCTGCTAGACCCTGCTTCGGATGGATACCGATCTGCACGACTCGCTCCATACCGTCATGGTCTCAGGCTCCTGGAACAGAACGCAAGACGATACCAGCAGCAGCCAAAGCATCGTAGAGCTAAAGACAAGCTTCCATTAGAACGCTGCGTCAATGGTGATCGCTCTGCCGTCCGTGACAATTTCGTTGCGATCCCCGCGCTCTCTGACGAGAACCACGAAATCCGCATTTCAACATAATCACCCGAAGGAATTCCCATGAAACCGTCGAAGCTCTATGAAGCGCTCCGTGCGCTCATTGGCGAACGTGTGCCTCTCCATATTTGGGGCCCATGTGGCACCGGAAAGTCGCAGATCGTGGGCCAGGTGGCCGGAGATCTCGAATACGAGTTCCTTGACGTCCGCGCAGTCCAACTCGATCCGGTCGATTTGCGCGGCTTGCCCCGCATCTCCTCCGATCAGACCGAGTGGGTTCCCCCCAAGTTTCTGCCGACGTCAGGTAAGGGCATCCTGTTTCTCGATGAACTGACTTCGGCCCCACAGATGACGCAGGCGGGATGCTATCAGCTGGTTCTCGACCGGCGCCTCGGCGAATACAGGTTGCCCGACGAGTGGGTCGTGATCGCCGCCGGCAATCCCGCATCGGAACGCGGAGTCCATTTCGCCATGCCGCGGCCGCTGCGAAACCGGTTCGTGCACCTCGATCTTGAGCCCGATCTCGACGACTGGTGTAAGTGGGCGGTCAAGGCTCATGTTCGCCCGGAGGTCATCGCATTCCTCCGCTTCAAACCTGAACTGCTGCACGCGGCCGATGTCACTTCTGACGTGAACGCCTGGCCGACTCCCCGTTCTTGGGAGATGGCCTCGCGGGTTCTGTCGGGAGTAGCCCGGCGCACGAACGCTCGGCTGCTTTCCGGAACAAGCGAGTTTGAGGCGCAGTTGCTCGACGGGACCATCGGACAGGCCGCGGCCTCCGAACTGGTCGCCTTCCTACGGCTGTTTCGCGAGTTGCCATCGATTGACGAAATCCTTCTCAACCCCACGGGCGCTAGGGTTCCAGCAGAGCCTTCCGCACAGATCGCCATCGCCACCGCACTCGGTCGCGTATTGAGCGACAGTTCAGTTGGACGGGGAATCACTTATCTCGAACGGATGCCGACGGAGATGCGTGTGATGGCGATGCGAGATGCGGCGGCACGCGACACATCCGTCACGCATACTCCGGAGTTTGTGCGATTCGGAGTGGAATACCGGGAGGTCATCCAATGATTACCGAAAAAGCGATGCTTGCCGCGGTTCATATCAGCGTCTGGACCGCCGTAAAACACGATCGCAAGGTCAGCCGGGAAGTCGCCGATCAGCATGGAGCCCATCAGGGGGCAGGCCGCTACAACAAACAACTGCTGCATGGAGCGCAGAAACTCGAGGAACTGCGGAGCTTGGCGGGCCAAATTCGGCAACACTTCTACAAGGTCACGCTTCCCTGGTCCGATGAAGGTTTTCGGCTCTTGCCCGCCAACTTCTACTTCGATCTCATGGCCCGCATGCGCGAATTCGAAGCGAGCTTCGATGCCGGCGTGGATGCGTTCCTGCGTGTCTATCCGCAGTATGTCGAGCAGGTCCGCCCGGAATTGAACTGCCTCTTCCGCGAAGAGGACTATCCCTCTCCGGAAAAGCTCAAGGCCAAGTTTGGCGTGAAGCTTGAGGTTCTGCCGATTCCTACAGGGGCAGACTTTCGTGTCCAGATGTCGGCCGAAGAGCAGGCGCGGGTTGCACGGGAGATCGACGCGAACGTTCGTCAGTCGCTCATGCGGGGAACGGAAGACCTCTGGAAGCGGATGCGCGAGGTTGTCGCCCATATGGTCGACAGGCTCAATGAGCCCGAGTCGCGCTTCCACAGTTCACTGGTCACCAATGTCCTCGATCTGGTCGAAATCCTTCCGCGGCTCAACGTCAGCGGGGACGCAGCCCTGAATCGGCTTGCGGAGCAAATCAGGCTGCGGCTGTGCAACCACTCTGCTCAGGAACTCAAGAAACATGATCTGCTCCGCGTGACCACGGCTGCCGATGCCGCCAACATCGTCGCTGAGATGGACGGAGTTCTTCGCGATCGGGAATCGGCGAAAACGATCGAAGCCGAGAGCGCGGATGAGATCTTCGCTCACATGTCGGCCTATATGGAGGCGCCGAGCGCCGCATGAGAAACGAAACCTCAAATTCACTGCGCATTCAGAAGGCGCGAACCTCTCTTCTTCTCGATCATCCTTTCTTCGGCTCTCTCCTGTATCGGCTAAAGGATCGGGAGAGTCGCGCCGTCAAGACGATGGCCACTGATGGTATTTCACTGCTCTGGAATCCGGAATTCGTCGAATCGCTTACTGCGGCAACCTTGGCCGGAACGCTCGCGCATGAGGTGATGCATCCGGCCCTGCACCATCACCTGCGGCGCTCGAGCCGGGACCTGAAACGATGGAACATTGCGTGCGACTACGCCATCAATCCGCTGTTGGTCGACGCTGGGCTGTCACTTCCTGAAGGCGTTCTCATTGAAAACCGATTCCGCGGCATGAGTTCGGAGCAGATCTATAACCTCCTCGAATCGGAAGAGGACACGGACCCGAATGGTGACAGTGGTCAGGAGTCCCCGGTCTCAAACGAATCGAACGGAAGCGCGGCTCAAAACGAATCAAGCGATCCGTCGGCTCCCGAGACGGATGGAGGGATCGGCCAGGTTCTTGATGCACCTTCGGAGAGCGAGGATTCTGAGACCGAGCAAGAGCAGGCAAGAGAATGGGAGATCGCGGTCAAACAGGCGATGACGGTTGCCCAGCAGGCGGGCAAAATGCCGGCGGGACTTGACCGGACGATGGAGGGGGCTGCGGAAGCAGCCGTAAATTGGCGGGAGCTTCTTCGCCGCCTCTGGTCGGACACGATTGCGGCTGATTACAGCTGGATGCGTCCAAACCGGCGCCATCTCTGGAGAGGGCTCTATCTTCCCGGAGTGGTAAAGGAAGGCGTTGGGGAGATCGTCATAGCGGTCGATTGCTCCGGCTCCATCAATGGACGTCAGTTGAGGCTCTTCGAGGCCGAAGCGCGATCCATTCTGGAAGGCCAACGGCCGGAGCGAGTCTACGTGCTCTACTTTGACGCGGTGGTTCAGAAGGTCGAGACTTACGAAGCGGGCCAGCCAATCTCTCTCAACCCCATGGGCGGGGGAGGCACGGAATTCGCGCCATGCTTTGAATGGGTCGAGGAACGCGGGATCATGCCCCAGACCATGGTTTTCCTGACTGATCTGTACGGATCGTTTCCTTCCTGCGCTCCCTCCTACCCCGTTTTGTGGGCTTCGACCGGGCGCCGCCAGGCTCCCTTCGGCGAAGTCATCCCAATGCAGTCGGCGTAATCAAAGCGTCGACCATCCTGCAAACCACCAAATCAATTCAAGCCTCGCGCACGTTCTCTGTGCACTGAAGCGGGGATCAGGAGGTCTTGTGTGAACCAAACCTATCGTGTGTTTACGGATGGTTCCGCGATCGGAAATCCCGGACCTGGCGGCTGGGGTGCTGTCGTGATGAACAGAACGAGGCGCCGGGAAATGTCCGGCGGGTGCCCCAGAACGACGGTCTCGGAAATGGAACTCGTCGCCGCAATTGAGGCGCTTCGCTCGCTGCCACCAGGCGTACGGATAGATCTGCACTCCGATTCGCAATACCTGATCTACGGGATGAGTTGCTTTATCTCCAAATGGGAACGGGATGGCTGGCGCAACCGGCGAGGTTGTCAGATCCAGCACCGGCAACTGTGGACGGAACTCACGCTACTCAATGCGAACAGAGAAGTCCGGTGGGTGTGGCTCAAAGGGCACAATGGCCATCGCGATCAGACCCGCGCCGATTCACTTGCATACCAGGCTGCGCGTGCCGTTTGGCTGCGCGAACGAGCCGCTGCGTAAGCCCCCTAAGAAGACAACCGATTCCGAAAAAGGAGTGCCAATATGGCTTCAATTACCGAAGCAAATTCGTTGTTTGAAATCGATATGGAACTTGATTCTTTGCTCGAGCAGATTCAGGAACAGGTGGAGTCCGGTAGCGAACCTTCGGAAGATCTCGTGGCTCGGTTCCACCAGTTCTGTGACGCGCACGGAGAAAAGGTAGACCGAATCGGGCGCTTTGTTCGCATGATGGAGGCTCGTGAACAGTTCTGCCGAAACGAAGCCTCGCGTTTGAGTGATCGTGCTCGTGCTGCGGCCGGGAAGGTGGAGCGCACGAAGAACCTGGTTCTCTATTATCTGCTCAGCCGGGATCTCAAAAGGATCGAGGGACAGCAGTTCACCCTCCGGGCCCAGAAGAACAGCCAGGATTCAGTGAAGATCACCGACGAAGCGGCTTTACCCTTGTGCTACTGCCGAATCGATGCGCGAATCGAGGGCGGCGTTTGGCAGACAGTCCTGTCCCTGCTTCCGGACCAGATTGCAATGGCTCTCATGTCGTCCGTTCAGGAAAAACGGCCGAATGCGGAGGCTATAAAGCAAGCGGCGATGCAGGGCGGGCATGTGCCAGGCGCAGAAATTCGGCGCGGATCGCACTTGCGAGTCGCTTGAGCGTATTGAGCAAGCGTTACCGACTGGCCTTCTCCGGGCAAGCCGTAATTGGGTCCATCGAAACTGCCAACATTAGACCATGAGAGACAATCGCGCAATTCGCAGGCCGGACGCAAAGGCATTGGCTCTGACGAAACGTCTCAGTGTAGAAATCGGCGTCAGTCTTTCCGAACTGATCTAAGGCGCAGGGTGACGGCAAAGCGCCGCATCGGTGTGACGTATCAGTTCCGCCTGCTCGTCGATCCTAAGAAGTGGTGTCTCGGGCCGGAGCTGTTAGGTGGGGATGTATCCTAGGCGGGAGGTACTGCGGTGTTTGATGATCTGATTGTCGAACTTGATCCTCCGACAAACAGGCGCGGCAAGTGCGAAGGCAAAGAGCGGCACTTAACTGAAGCAGCGGTGATGCTCGCCTATGGAATGCATTTGCTGCGCACTGTGCCGCAACTCCAGAAGATCGAGCTTCATCCGGATGGCGAGCACGCAAAGCGTTTTGAAATTGTACGGTGGCTGTCGGCGCGGGGCTTTGCGCTGAAAGAGTCCCAAGGCACAACTACCTACTGCGGAACATACAGAGATGGCCAGAAGACCATCGTCGTCACGTCAACGCCTGGAAAGGGAGACGTTGTCGCAAAGACCGACGATGGATCGATCATTGCGGAGTGCAAGGGCGGAATCGTCAACACGAGCCATGCGGGACAGAAATCGCGGTTGCGTAAGGGTCTCTGTGAAGCCGTTGGGCTGCTGATGGCACGTGAAAAGGGCGGCAGGCAGGTTGCGGTCGTACCCAACACAGAAACGACCCTAAAGCTCGCGCAAAAGCTGGCAACCCGTGCGCGCGATGCGGGAATTGAGATTGCCTTGGTCGATGAGCGGGGAGCTGTCTTTGATGTCAAACCGTAAGCGTTGCCCTTGCTCTCACGAAACGGATAGTCACGTCTCTATATGGGTTCTTTTCTCGGAGCGATGCTCTTTATCGTAAAGCCTTTGGAATTGTCCTGATCGTGACCGATAAGCGTGAGTTTAACGCGGTACATATCGGATGCTTCCTGTGCTTTCGCCTTGATGGTCTTGTACTTCATCGCGTCCGAGTCCGCGTTGAACATAACGTGGTAAAACGAGGACCAAAGCACTGCAGCATCACTAAAAAAGATGTCCTGATTCGGTCCCAAGATCGAATAACACCCAGAGCGGGGCATGATGCTATCCGCAAGAGCGCGATTGGTCGCGGAGCAGGCGGACATGAAAAGACGCCGTTTGCGCAGATATGGCTTAATCAGCGGTCCGAGCTCATCGAAGGGTATTTTGTCGAGTGTTGTGTGGATTGCTCCGGGTTCACCGTGGCAAGACAAATGAAGGTAGCGGTATGAGGAGGACTCGAACTGTTTCAACAGTTCCTTGAATTCACGTTTTGTACGGATATAGCAGTATTCGCATTTCTTGTCGCTAAGCGCGAGAATTTTGGAGACAATTTGCCCCTCGAAGCGTCCTGCACGCTCGTCATCAAAGCCGAGTGACTCGATTATGAATACTTCTGGCTGGCTCATCGCAAAGGTCCGATTACATGTAAAAGCGGTATGACGGGTTAGGTATTTGATTGTCGGAAAGTTCCGTCATCAACATGCCGACTTTGCGCGCGAATGAAATGGTAATAGGATAGCGCCCCAGCCCCTCGCTGGAATTCCAGTTCATTTTGGTCAACGCCAGCAGTTCGCGTGCCCGCTCGCGAATGTCCGTCTTTCCGCATGCTCCGATTTCAAGGGGGGCGGGAATATGCGGTCCAGGATATTCATCCCACCACGAGACGTAACCCATGGTAAACAGATAGGCCTCTTCGCCGACGTTGCAGAGCGTGCCGCGCCAGGGCTCCTGCATACCTTTGCGGATGAGCCTGAATGCCGTACTGCGCATCCACACGAGATCGCATGCCGGAACGCGAGACTCTGCGGCGGAGCGGAATCCTGCCTCCTCTTCAGGCTGGTACATGCTCGTCTTGTGAACGACGACGCGCGTGGGAAGCATGCCCGCTAGCGCCTCGTACTTATCGAGTACCTCCTTAATTAGAGTCGCAGCCTGCTCTTCGTTGAGATAAGGCTGACGTTCCCGACGTTGTTCATGGGGCACAAGCGAGCCCTTGAGGGCGAACGGTTCAATTTCATTGGAAAATGCTTGCGCCACGCTGGCGTAAACTACATCTCCCTCGCGCCGCTTCAAATGGTGGAAGGAAACGCCGATGAAGCATGTATTACCTGGCAGGTCGGCCGGACGCCACGGTTCATGCCCTGATTTGTAAAAGAGTGACGTTGCCAAATTCCAAGCCCGTGTTGCATTGCTCTGTCCCTCGTCATCCGCCCGCAGAAATGTGTCGCGGCGCATCACTTGCACCGGCACGGGATTCTGGTGGGTCATTATCCTTGCCTTCAAAGCACGGTAAAACGTGCGGAAAAGCAGATCCTCAGCCTGTGTTCGGAGTTCTTCCGCCGCCTTGAGCTCTTCCGGTGTCGGCTGAAAGAGGGACATCTGCTCTTGCTCTTCCTCCTGTTGCAGCCGCTCTAACGCCTCACGCTCCTGCGCGGAAAGCCTGGGATTACTGATACGCATGTCGGCAAGTTCATCGGGAAGGCAGACGATGATGCAGTCTGGCCGCGCGTCGCCGAAGAAACTCTGGATTCTTGCGTCGAAGAGTTCGACCAGCTCGTCGAACTTTTCAACAGACGATGTGCGATGCAAGGCGAGGTTCAGCCGTTCCTCATCAATAGCCCGGACGAAGCGGTCCTCTATGACGAACGTGACCCCGAGTGCTTGTTGCGCCCCCGGCCAATTTGGGTAGCGGCGGGCGCTCTTTTCCCGTGCAATCGCCATACGGTTGAGTCGCGGCAGCCATGCTCGTGCGAGCTGCACTTCCGCTGCAGGTCCGACAATGCCAATGCGCAGCTCCCGTGGCGCGGATTTATCCGCTGCCCCGTGCTTTGCCATTATGCGGCGAGGCTCCACACCCTTCTCATTGGAGCCGAAGAGCAAGTTGGGTTCAGGCAGACATTCGATTCGTATGTCCAGGGTCATTGCTCAATCCTATTTCCGGCACTTCCACAGTCAAAAAGTTCATATCAATCAAGAGGTCGTCAACGTGGAGATCCCCGACGTTCATTGTTTCGGCTCCCCGGCCGAGGAAGCTCGCCCAGAATGTCAGGTCAGCCTCGACGCTTTTGTTGCGATCAAATTTGATGCGGCGCGTCGCCTTCGCTGCGCGCGTGAATGCGGGCAGCGGCGTAAAAGCGTCGTGACCGGTGAACATGTAGAAGGGCTTGATGCGGACGCACCAGGTTCCACCCATATCAACGATCTCGTAGCCGAAGCCCTCGTTTTCAAACCACGCTCGCGGCGCCTCGGCCCGTCGCTTGACCACTTCTCGCCGGTTCCCACGCTTCTGTGAACTGTTCCAGACAATCGTGCGCGGTCCCTTGTCCTTGCCTGCAAAGTAAGCCCGATGCTTGCGGCCACATTCGAGGATCAGTCCGTGCTCGTCTTCAAAGGACTCAAGCTCATACTCGAAATGCTTGCGCAGAAGCCAAGAGAGAACCCGCTTGTCATCGGTCGAGGACTCGATTTCGGATCGAGGCTTTGACTGGCTGGCTTTCAGGTCCACGATTGGGCCGAGCAGCTGCGTCAGTATGAGCAGTGGGACAAAACTCCAGAGTTCCGTTCCCCGGTCCACGAAGGTTCCACAGTCTGCGAGTGCGATTGTCTGCGGCCGGTAGCGCAACGGTGTGGTCAGCCGCACAATCGAGACGTTCCGGGGAATGACACTAAAGGGAAGAACATTGATGATGTAAAATCCCGTTGGCACGCTGGAGCGCGCTACGCCGCGTGATCCGGCAGAGGCCATCGGCTGGGCGATGACGGCTTTGAATCGCGATTCCGCTGGGTTGTGGTAGAACGCGGAACCTCCACCTCCTGCGAGCGTCAGCTCGCCCACGTCGATAAGGCCCGTCCCCGCCCGCTCCATTGCGCTGATGCCAAAGAAAATGTCGCAAAGGGAGGGATTTCGCTGATCGGTTACACCCTCGGAAATAATGATGCGCCCGTCATTCTGTAGCGTGACCTTGCCCGCGACTTTTTGAGTCAGTGCACCAGGATTCGTGAACACAATGTCGGAGCCCGGAATCAGTTCAATCGTGGATGGCTCCGCGATCTCATAATCACGATGAACGAGCATGTTCACAAGCACTTCAACCAGAGCGCGTGGAGGATAGGCAGGCTGATCCGTATGCTGGCGGCGTTTCTTGAGCTTAAGCTGCGGATTCACATCGGCGCTTTCGAGCTTCTCCAGCAGCGCCCGGTGTTGCGCGATGAGATTGCCCTCATAAATCTCACGTTTCTTACCTGCTTCCGTAAGCGCCACTACGGCATGCGGGAAGAAATCCTGCGTTCGTTTTCCGAAAAGCAGCAAGGCTCCGGCAGTCACTTCATCGCCGCTGGAATTTGCAATGATAAGCCCCTGCTCGCGCATCAGCGGGAGAAGGACTTCGCGCGTAAGCGACGCCCTGCCGAGCTTCTTGCAGTATTCCCCGAGAATCGAGAGTGCCAGATCCAAATCGAGGTCATCGAGCGTTGCTTTAGGAGTGACGCGCTCGTCGAAGGCCTGAATGTCGTGTACGGTTCTGTTGCCGGCGGAGGCGATCGTATAGCGGTCATGACCGGCGAGTTCCTTGGCGAGATCCGCGAATAATTCATCGAATCCGTCAATCCTGAGGGGCCGAAAGTTGGAGTCTAGGCGGCGAGCGAACGCCTCGACATTCGGGTGCAGTGTTTCGCCATGCCGCGTGCACCAGTAGACTCCATTGGGAAAGTCGAGGCGACCTTCCTTACTCTGTCCGAAGAGACCCTCCATAATGGAAGGCTCAGAGCCGCGGTAGCCCATGACGATGATGGGCGATGCGTTAAGCATCGGGCGAATCAGAGAAATGAGGCCCGGATCGAGCGCGCCCACCTCCCCGGATGAATTCTTATCTGAATACTGCTCCGCTCGACCGTGCAGCCAGACTATCTGGCACTTGCCGTAGATATTGAACTGATCGTAGTCGCCGGGACCGCGGTTTACTTCGTGAATGTGTCTGATATGGGGCTGGCGCTCCCGCAGCGCATCGGGGAGGCAGGTATCGAAGTTCGTCGTCAGCATCGTGCGAATAAGTCCGCGCATGACGAAGTCGGCAAGAGTTTTGTAACCGCTGCTGATCCCGTTTACCGGGCGCATCAGGTCGAGCAGGACGCGCTTACGGAATTCTGCGGGAACCAGCAGATGTTCTACGGCAAGAGGAAAATTCTCAGCAAGCCGGTCAGGTCCCGCAACGAACCAGTCGAATCCGTGCAACCAGGACTCCCATTCGGACGGCTTCACCCGTTCCGGCGGGCGCGCATTGTTTAGCTCTCGCTCGGAGTAAACAAGTCGCGCGATCTGTTTCACGGCGTCCGCTGCGGTCGGGACACCGGACCGGAACGAGGCCCCTGCCCCGAGCAAAATGAGCGGACACGGCTCATCAGTGGTCCGCAGAAGCGGCCCAAGAGTGGCTACGGCTTCCTTGTTGCCAGTAATCTCTGACACGCTCGAACCTCAAGCAACGATTGCGCAAATACAAGAGAATGTAGCAATTCTACCGAAGCCCCGCCGTAGGCAATTTCTTAGGCTTCGATCGTCTTGGCTGAATTGAGGCCTACAAATTCAATGCTCAGCGGGAGCTGCTTCACCAGCTTCACGGTTGATAGGCTCACCGTCGTCACGCGTTCGATCAGGCGAACGATGAATTCTTCGTCTTCCGGGTCATTGGGGTCGGATGTGATGTCGGATTCCGGGGCGGCGTCGTAGTGGTACTGGTCCACGACCCACTCAAGCGCGGACCGAGTGCCAAGTACATAATCGAAAGCCTCTGCCGGAATCCCTGCGAGCGTAAGAGAGCTGTTGACTCGGATCGTACCATGCTCCCTGCTCAACACCATTGATTCCGTGACGCGGTAGGAAAGCGGTTCGGTCGCACTTTCCCTCCACTCAAGCGCATGAGGAGAGACGGACTCGTAGGCAAGATGCAGCTCCTTGAGCTGGCGTCCTATTTCGCTGCATTTCCAGAAGTCCTTCACGAGCGGGACGCGCGGGATTTCGTTACGGAGGTTCTGTGCGAAATGCTCACGGTAGAGCGGATGATGCAACACGGCATACACGTAGTGGAAAATGTCCCACTTTGAGATGCCGCTGTCTGCGTAATGGTCCCTGAGCTCCTGAAGCGCCCAGTCCGTTATGTTCTCGGACCTGACATGCCCGTCGTCGGAATAGGTATAGAAACCGAAGCACTGGCCGTTTCGACCACCCACAGCTTCATTCGGGAGGCAGTTGGTCACCATGCAGATGAACGGCATCTGTGTGTGCGTAGTGCAGCAGATGACGACGTTTTCGGCTTCCGCTTCTTCGTTGGGGAACAGTGCCGGTGTCAGGTAAACACGCTCATTGAGCAGGCGATCAAAACACAGCCATTTCTTGCAGAACGGCCGGTACAGAGAGCGCCTGAAATTTGACTCTCCGACCGACGCATAGTGCCCATTGCCCAGCGCCTGCTTGAGATTGTGGGTCCATTTGAGCAGGTCCACGTGCACAAACTCATCTACATCGATTTTCTTTTTCTGTTTCTGCTGCGCTCGCTTGTAACGGTCCACCTCGCCGTTATAGTCTTCGACGAATTTGCGCATTCTCTGTTCAAGCGCCTCGCGATTGAAGTCATAAGCGACATCATCGCGGGCTGTGAGCACGCCCACGGTATAGCTCTTGAATATCGCGTCGGCGTCGGTACTGGTCAACTGCTTCGCGGCTTTGGTCTCCTTCGTTCCAAGCGGAACCAGTGTATTGAATTCTCCAGCAGTTTCGAGCTGGAGCCAGGTTTTCGGCGGCAGGATTTCCCAAGGAACTTTGGACATATCGCCTAGCTCCGCAAGCCAGGCAAGCTTTTGCATCCGGGTCCAACGCTCGGGGACGCGGTGATAGTAGAGCGAATGATCATCCTCGCGCGTGCCTTCCTGCCGCACGGCAATGGTTATACCTACACCCACCTTGATACCGAAAACATTGTGCTGCGTGCCGCTCAGGGTGCGGTCCTTGTTCACGTCTCCATGCAAGTCGATGTGATAGATCCGGGTAAAGTCGCGCAGGAAGTGCTTCTGCATGCCGTCGAGTGTGTCCACAAACTTGTTATTTGAGACGTAGCAGACAACGCCTGGCCTGTCCCCGAGGCGATCCACTGCCCAGCGGAAGAAGCGGACATAGGGGTCGTAGTACTTGCTTTTCAGCGTTGCAGTGGAGTCTTTGGCATAGGTTTCGCGAATTCGAGAGTCGATCACCTTGTACGAACGGTTCTTGTTATTCTCCGTCTCGCTCTTCTGCCCCATGTTGTAAGGCGGGTTGCCGATGATCACGGTAATCGGCGTGCGCTTTTGCCGCTCGACGCGCTGGGTGTTGGCTTCGTTCAGGAAGGCGAATCCCGCCTGCTTTGCCTCGGCAATGTCCAGCGTGTCCACGAAGCAGAGGCCCTCGAACGCCTCGTAGGTATTCGTGATTTCGTAGTATGCATGTTCGATGTTGAGAGCCGCGATGTAGTAGCCGAGCAACAGGATTTCGTTAGCAAAAAGCTGATCTTTGTAGAACGTCGTCAGGTGGCGCTTCGGGACACGGCGGACTAGATTGACGATGAAGTTGCCCGTACCGGTGCAGGGATCGAGGACGTTGACATTGGGTTCGCCAAGCGTCTTACTGAAATGCTCCTTGAGTGTATGAACCACACTCGCGGACATAAAATCGACAATCGGCTGGGGCGTATAGACTATGCCGTGCGTATCGGCCAGGCGCGTAGAATACCCCTGGAAGAACTGCTCGTAGACCGTATTGAGGAAGTGTTGCTTATCCGTGAAATCGGGCAGGGTGCGCGCAGCATTCTCAATTGCGATGTAGAAACTGTCGAGGCTCTTGAGATACTCGGTTCGGCTGAAACTCTTGCTCACGAGCGCATCGATTACCGTCTCAACCTCGCGCGCAATGGCGTTGCGCTGGATGAATTCAGGATTGTCGAAGATGGTACGGAACAGGCGTTCGGTCAGGAGGTGCTGTACCAGCATCTCTTCGACAGTTTCGACGGTCACCTTGGGGTCAATGGCATTCTGGCAGAGGGTATAGAACGCTTCAAACGCTGCGATGAACTTCTTATTCGACTTGTGGGCCTCCTTGATCTTGTGCATCAGGCCCTTTGCCAGTTCGGGAACGCGATCCTTGAATTCCACCACGGCCCGCTCGAATCCTTCGACGTCGGGTTCGATGTAGGAGAAAAACTGTTGCAGCAGGCGGACAAGCTGCGCGCCGTCGGAAAGATCGACGCGCATGACCTCCTGCTTCGACTGATACAGCACTGCGGCGCGCGTATCCTCGAAAATGATGTTCGTCAGCGGGTATCCTTTTGCCTTTTTCTTGGCGATTTCCTCGTCGAGGTTGTCATCGGTGTCTTTCGCTTCCCAATAGCCGCGCGGCAAGCCGTTCCCGTCACGGATCGTGCCATCGGGGACCAACCGTTTTCCCGTCTTGAGCGAAAGAAGCGGAATGAAGATCCACCCGCGTTGCTTTGCAAGGGCGGTGAGCATGTTCTCAAAGGCGGTGCTGACAGCGCCCTCATGCTTGACTCGCTGATCCTGAAAATCCTTAAGAAGCGAATAGTATTGCCTGATGATCGGATGATCGGCAGAGATCGTCGTTTTCTTCGAGGCCTTTTGACCCATTGAACAAGTACCGCCTTGGACAAGCCGCAAAATGACGCAACTTTAACAGCATATCGTCAGATTGCAACCCGCAATCTGTTTGATATTGTGTCTTTTACAGGAATTGTAGTGCGCTTTCGTCGAGGGTCGTTACTCAGTTGATGCGGGGTGTACAAGAGCGGTAAGCCCCCTGCCAATCCCGACCTAGGCGGCGGGATACCCCATATTCCGCGATGGCAGGCAGTTTTGTGCCTTCGTGATTGAGGTGCAACTGGCGGCAGATGTCGCTGGTTGTGCTTCACAGCGGGGATCTACGGTAGCGGCGGGATGATCTCCACAAGCACATCCAGGCGGTCCATTGGATGTGCAGGCGCATCAGGGTAAAGGCGTAAACGGCTGAGCAGGTTCAGAGAAGAAGAGAGGAATCAAATCTGACGATGCCTTTCGAGCTTCAAGGTAGCCATATGCGGCTAACTCTGGGATGGTCTTTGCCTTATCGAGCTTGAATTTGTTTGCCGGGACAGCCGGATTGATTCGAATCACCCGCTCGTGGCTCACCAAGGAATAGGCAATTCCCAAACTTCCTCCAGACTGCCCTCTCAGAGCGACCTCGAGTGCCTTACGCAACCAGTCCCTTCCACCGGACAAACCCGTGAGCGAAGCAGGAAACTGCGTGCAACCCAAGGACAACACCCGCATTCTCTGTGGACTGATACCGAGCCAGCTGACAGCTTCGACAACCGCGTTGCCCACGGGATTGTTCGCCCATAATCCCCCATCGATGTAGAGTGCCTGACCAGCTCCCTTATGAGTGGGGAAGTACGTTGGAGCAGCGGTTGTCGCCAGAGCCACATCCACCATGCTCACTCGAAAATCGGTGCGGAAGCGCTCATGATGACGTGTTTTATAAATGTGAACTTCACCATTATTAACATTGAAGCTGGGTATCAACAGTCGCACCTTGGAGTCACCCAGAGTGCTGTGTTTGTATTCACCTTCGAGTGCGATCCGGAGCGCATCTGGGGAATACTTGGAGGAGAAGATTTGGCGGACGAGTCTCATGGGAGTGGATAGAAATGCTGCTGGAAATATGCTGGGGCCATACTTCTCGTAAAAGCTGGTGATTGCTGACGCGGAGAGGCCGAGCCCTAGGCCCAGCGCGATGATTCCCCCGGTGGAGGTTCCAGCAATCAGGTCGAAATAGCGATAGATGGGCTCAGGAAGGGATTTTTCTAACTCGGCCAAAAAAGCCGCAGGAAATACGCCCTTGATCCCACCTCCGTCGATCGAGAGAATTCGGAATTCCTGATTTTCGTTTGCCAGGGCCCGATCTGCCACTGTCGATTCCTCCATTCCTTACGCTTTAGAACGGTTCTTTTGCGCTGGGCCTGCGCTTGCAGGACCTCCAATTATCGCGTTGACAGGGCGCGAAACCAAGAACGGCTCGCCAGCCGTCGCATCTTGGCGAGCTTCTTATTGAAGACGCATTTTCCCAGTGGCCGCCCACATTCACACGGGCAGGGCGATTTGTTGGCGATCCTCTTTTTTAGGCCCAACAATCGAATTGCCCGTTCCGCTTGCTCTCGTCGTTGGAGACCAAACAGCTCGACGTAGTCCGCGATTTCCCCCGGCCTTCCGTGGTCGAGTTCATGGAAAGGAAGCTTTCCTCCGAATTGCAGTTTGTGGCTGATGGCATACAAATACGGAACAAGACAATGAGAAGCATAGCCGGGCAAGGTGGGTACCTTCGACAACTTCAGAAGCAGCCGGAGCGGAGATCCCAGGCACAAACTTCCACCTGGGTTGACGTGGAAATCGCCATTGCGAGGGATCTTGTGATCCAGCTCTTCCACGACGGGGAGAGCGGACGGAAACTCTTCTGGCACTGCAATCCGAAGTCGGTATGCGTCAGAAATCTCAGGGTGATTGGCAGCCGTCGCGGAGAATTGAAGCTCACCTTCCAGGAGGACCTCCCGACCCGCAATCGGAAGCAAGGTCATCCTTGGATAGCGCTGTAAAAAGACTTCAACGCCCGGGACCATAGTACCTGCGTGCACTCACAACATCCACGGTTTGGCGGGCGCTTCACGGATCGTGTGTTGGGTCGGGGTGAAGATCACTGCTGGGGCCGAGAGGGTACCGCGCAAAGCGCCGGTATTGACGCGGGACCCCAGCTTTTGGAGAGCTTGTTCGGAGATGAAGTCGGAATCGAGAGATCGCGCGATAGTGGTGAAGTCTGCTCTTGCCTGAACCAGCCATGCATTGAAGTTCTCTTCCAACTTGTTCTTTCGTCCTTCAGCAGTAGACCACTTATCGGCGAAGTCTTCGGCCGGATTGACGGGATTGGGCACGCGAGGAGCGGTGGCACGGACGAATGTTCCCATCTCATTTAGAATGCGCTCCATCGCATCGCCCAGATCCCCTTCTCCCTGATAGGCGCGAGCTGCGAGCGTCGTAATGATAATTGAGATCGGCTGGACCTCAGGATTTTTGCGGAACATGATGTCGCGATGACGCTTCAATAGCTGGATGCAACGCTGCAGGGGAGTCTTCCAACGAAAAGCGGGCAGGTCGTCGATCTTGGCCTTTTTCATCTCCATCAATCGCTTCTCGAGGAGGTCCTTGGCCTGTCTCATTCTCGATTCGAACCAACGAGCATAGCCTTCAGGATTACTCAGCTTCCAGTCGAAACACAGGTTGCGATAATTTCGGTGCCGATTGTCGGTGATCGAAACCGTCAGGTTCGCTACTTGCTCGGCAAGCATACGATCAGATCCCGCTTTGAGCATGGCCTCTTCGATTGTCCTTCTCGCAACCATCTCCTCGGGAATGCAGGGGACAATATCCATGTGAAAGCTCATCTCATCGGCATAGATAAGTCTCCAGCAACGATGCTTTTCTTCCTTCGGCTCTTGAATATTTCGAGCTTTGCGATAGCTCTCCACATCCAGACCGACGAGAGTTTTGAGTTGCTCCTGTGTCCAAGTCTCCTTGGTGATTCCACTTTCCAACTTGCAGCTCAGGTCCAGATCGTAGGTCGCGTCCTCATTGAGCGGGCGATTGACTGTTCCGAGTCGGAACGATCCTTGAGCGAGGATGTGCGGCGAGAAAGGTCCGCAATGCGAGTCAGCGCGTCCAAACCAAGTCCCTAGGTCTCTATACCGAGCCTCGGCAATTTCATAGGCGGAATCGGGAATCTCGATTTTCTGGGCGATGGATTCGATGATGTGGTGACGATTGGAAACCGGCATAGTTACCCCCAGCTCTGTGCCGTTCACGAAGCAGATAGAGTCGTGGCAATCCAAACTGCCAGTGGGGGGAGGCTAGATGGTTCACCTAATCTCGAAGCCGAAGAGCGACACGAATTTCTTTCTATATTCTACATCAAATGGCATAGCGCCGCAATATATAGACATGCTGGCATGCTTGCCACAATATATTGTATTATTCTGGCCTATAGGACGGGTGAAGATATGCGCAATGCCAGTGGGCTGCCCTGGATGGTGTTAATGAAGCTCGGGCGTAAAGAACACATGGAGCACTTCCGAACCGGTCTGCTCTACATGAACGCACTATCGTACTTCCAACGTCTTGAGGCTGACACGGCGCGCGGAGATCGTTATGAGGGCATCGATTCCATCCTGCAGCCGCAACATCTCGGCGAAGCCTACATCGATTCTGGAATTCCGACAATCGGACGAATCGAGATTAGCCGCGAAGATCTCGCCGGACCCATCACCGTCGCCATGAATCGAACCTCCCGCTGCAATCTGTTCTGTCTGTATGCACTCACCACGCCCGTGCGGGATGTTCTCTTTTCGTCGGAGCATGATTGGTTCGGTGGAGACTCTCTGGTGCTGATCATAAATACGCAGGAGTTCCTGAATCGGATCAGTAAAGCGGCGCTCGAGCAAAAGCTCCCGCTCCAAGGCGCGCCTGTCGAGTACTTCGATGAGAACAGCTACTCAGGCAAGGTTGGCAGATTCAGGAAGTCATCGCGCTTCTCATATCAAAACGAATATCGAATCGCGATCGAGACCGGAATCGAGGGGCCATTCCGATTTCAGATCGGAGATATCCGAGACATCACCTCGGAAGTGATCCCGTTCGATCGGGCTGAGGAATGTCTGAAGTTCACCGAAGCGGACGCTAGGGAGGCGGGCCTGACCTGGTAATCCAGTTGGGTCTCAGACTCCGGGCGTTGGATCAGCCGCATCAGAGAGTTCGCGATTGAATTCCAGCGTGCGCAAAGCCGGCCAGATACTTGATGAATTCCCCGTACGTTCTGTTGATCTCGGGACCCACATCAGTCGGCCGGAAGATGGTTTCTGTGTTGAGTGGCCACAAGAGCTCAAAGAGCACGTGGCCTTTTCTGGGAACTCGGCCCTTGTCGTCGAGTGGAAGCAGGACAACAAGAAGCAGAGATCTGATGCAAAGTGACACCCGTAGATTAACCGGATGGACAGGTGAGTCCTCGAGATCATCCGATTCGGTCAGATAGCCGAAGCCTGGTGTGCTCTGAATGTCACTGAGTGCAAAGATCACCGCCGGGTCCGGGGCCCCGGCTCCCGCCACGGCCCAATCTTCGAAAATCTTCCAAGGAACTGAGTCTGTTTTCTGGACAGAGAGAATCATGAAGGCAGTCTTGAAGGCCCAGCGTGCAAGCACTGTTCTTTCATCCGCAGAGAGGGACTGGGCGGACCGCGTTCCATTAATAAGCGGCAGGAGGATTGGCTTCACCTCTGTCTCGAGACTGGACATCCAGCCATTGTTACAGCGGGTGCAGATCGAGTTGAGCGCGAAACTTTTGAGATCATGACTCCTTAACAGGCGAGCTCCTTCTTCATCAACCGCCCGGTGTTCGAGGCTCACGCCCGGCACTTCGATGTAGGGGTGCAACCATTGAGGAAGGATATGCTCCCGACTCCGCGAGCCGCGCATCTCCGCCCCGCATCCTCGACATCTCCGTCGATCCACCGTCACACCCGCCTGCCCACCGCATGAAGCGAGACTGTAGAACATCGCAGGAGCGACGCACTCTCGCCTATTCCGCTCCTGCCATTACGACCACTACAAGCTACTGATTATGATAGCCAGCCTACGGCCTCATTCAATGACGCAGTGTTCCAGTTTGCTAACTGACCAGTATTGGACTCCAGCCAATCCATCCGAAGGCACTCAATCAAATCCCAACCAGTTCTTGGAGAGAACTATGAGACTCCGCCGAAATCAATTGTGCCCGATCCATCGATCTGTGGCTTGCTGCGGACGGGAACCGATCCCCAAGGAGAAGCGAGCGCGCCAGATGGGAATCCGTCGCATTGACGATCCTCAACACCCTCGTGGATATCGCGAAGTCCGTTCAAATGCCGAGATGCGGAAGCTGGTGGACAGAAAGATCGCGGCGCAAAATGGAATCTGCGCTCTCTGCAACGAGAAGTTCACCGACTACTACGACATCGTGCCCGATCACATTAGCCCGCGCGGCATGGGAGGGGCGTGGAGGGACGATCATCCCGACAATATCCAGGCCGTCCACTGGTGGTGTAACGGAGAGAAGGGTTCAAGCAGGACATGACGGGCACTGCGGCGTTAGACGATCATACGGAACTACACTTCGGCGATGACCATTATTCGACAGACAAGCTAGAAATCCGCTTGAAACTGCGGAACAAACGCAATCTCGGTTGGACGGACAGATCGAATCTTGTCGCAAATGAAGCGTTTGATGCCAGGACCACTTTTTCCGCCGGTCCTGTCATATCCCCAGAAGTATTCGAGCCCGACGCCGTCACTTTTTCTCACATAGTATTCAATCCTGTACGGTTCAACCAGACGGCGTAAGCCGTCATCGTATACAAGTTCAACGAGTGTCTGCGTCCGGCCGCCTGCGACGATTGCATTCCTGACGCCCCACGCAAAATAGGTCGGAGTGCCGAATCCGAGCGCCTGCCGAGAAGCGAGTTGAGGTATCCCCGTCCCGCCACCGGGGGCCCCGACACCAGGTGAGACGGAAGAGCGAATTACCATGCTGAAAAGCGATTCGATAACCGAGCGGAAATTATTCACAACGTAGTCGAAATTAAACAGGCTGCGAATTGGAGCGGTAACCTCTGCCCAAAGTGGACGGAATTCATCGAGCGGAACAGCGAGCAACTCGCTCTTCACAGCCGCAGCTTGGTGTTCAAAGATTGATTTCTTAAGAAATGTGGATATTATCTGCAAGCGCTCGACTTGGAATTCCTTGGTAAAGATGATCGAGTAGAAGAGATCGAACAAATCCGCCGCCCTTCGTCGATGAAGGAGTGTCGTAAGCTTTGAGGCGAGAATCTCCTCGATCTTCTGACAGCGAATAGTCGCGGCACAAGCACCTCCGTCCGAGTACGGGTGGAGGAGCGGTCGACTCTGAATCGGAAGATAGATCCTGTCGAATTGCGTAATGTCGAGTTGGGCTTTAAGAGTAAGATTCTCTTCACCGAAAAAGCCCTTAAAATACAGCCGTGCTTCTAGTGCGTCGATATCGGCCGGCAAGTTCTTGTTCTTCACGATAGTTTCATCAGGCGAGAAACGTACCTCCGTCTGGCGCTCGATCAGGCCGCAGATGATTTTCAATTCACGCTCCAAGACCGTCTGATCGATTTTTGTTTGGGAGGAGAAATCGAGATCTTTTGAGAATCGGGTGCTTGGAAGATAGGCCTTGCGCAGGCCATTGCCACCTTTGAGGATCAATTGATTGCCGAGAGGCGATTGGGTATACAGAGCATGCAAAATCCAGCCGTAGATGTAGTCCTTCTCCACGTCGACTGGGTTGATGCGATACTCGTTCGCTCTTTCCTCGATTTCACGATCGGTGATCAAACTCCACGCTCTCCTTGCGATCCTAGCAAAACTGAGGCAAGGCGAAGGGACGCGAGTCGCTGCTACCAAAGCATTATCGTCCGACCCGATCCAGGATCGTCCTCGCCAGGCTAACGCTTTCATTGACCACAGCAGTAAGCCTTGGAGACGGTCGGCTGATATCGGGATCTCGTGCCAGACGAACAGCCGCAATGATTGCCGCGGCGATCACAAGTGTCGATTTCATTCGCTTCTCTTCCTGCATGTTCTGAAACCAGGCGGCCTGCTCGCGAGCAATCGCGCGTTTCATTTCTCCCATCACGGCACCGCCGGGCGCGGCCTTCCGGAGCCGAGCTTGTAGGACAGTTTGCCGCGAAAGATTTCGGAGGGTAGGTAATGCCTGATCTCTCCGCAGAGGGGACACCGAGCCACAATCCAGGAATCCGGCACGGTGCCCACCGGCGCCGGAATATTCTCTCCGCATTTCTTGCAGCGGATCGTGAAGTCGCATTGGCGGCTTTCCGGGAGGTTGAACACGAATGCAAGTATAGGAGAAGAAAAGGCGAAACTTCAATCATCCGGAACCCTGAGTTTTCCACCCACTCGGCTGCCAAGAAGCTAATCGGTTAACAATCAATCATTTAATAGACCATTGGTTGCTTCAATCCAATATGTTCTGGCAATATGGGAGGCAAGTTGATCGGACCGCTATGCGAATTGCGTCTTCCCCCACCCTTCGCATCGCTGCCGGTTTGTTTCTTGCCGCCCTGCTGAGTATTGTCGGGTATAAAGTCTTCCGGCGGTTGATCTCTCACGGTCCTGAGGCGCTGCTGGAGCGAGCCGACGAGATGTCGTGGCTCAACAGCTGGATCAACGCTGAGCCGCTCTATCACCAAGCCGAATTGCAGTTCATTGAAAGGCATCAACCTTCGAAGGCTCTTTACGCACGTGTGAGCCAGATGCCGGCACACAGCGAATCGTCGATTTCAATCCCAAAGCAGATAGCCCTTTTGAGATCGGACCTTGATCTGCCCGAGGGCAAAGATAATGAGACCCGCCTGCGCATCCTGACCATTCTGGGGATGCTTGAGGTCAACTACGACGCCGGGATGGCGCGTCAGACCTGGGGGGATGTGCAGGCACTTGCGATGCGACAACATCATTACCTTCTTGCGACTCGTGCGCAGGGAGAACAGGGGATCGCCGCGTTCCTCCTCGGCGACATCGCCACCGCGAAGAGGAATGTAGTCAGAGCCTGGATGGTGGCGAAAGCTCTTGATCCTGGAGCGCACATCCGCTACGCGAGCATGTACGGCGTCGGCTTGGTTGAGATGCACAAATATCAAGAAGCGCTCGGTCCCTTGAACGAAGCGATCAACGTTGCCAACAAGACTTCCGGAGCGGCCTTTCCCACCATCGCGATCACAGGAAAGATTGAAGCGCTCAGTGGGATTGGGCAGAACGCGCAGGCACTGGCGCTTGCGGCAGATGAATTAAAGCGGGTCAGCTCCCGTGATCTTGCGGGACACCTGTATGAGATCTATCAGGTCAGGGCGGGAGTCTATCAGCGCATGGGCCAGCAGGATCTCGCCATTGCCGATCTGTCCAAGTCCGCCCAGTATGCTCGAACGCTCAACTACTGGCGTGGGCTCACGCAAGTTGACGGGCTTCTCGCGAAGGCATACCTCCAAAAGGGATCTCTACAGCCTGCGCTCGCCTCAATCAATGCGGCAATTGAGGCGAACCGGAAGATCCCCGATGAACTGTATTTCGTGCCACGGGATCTCGGGATCAAGGCGGAGATCCTCGCACGGCTCGGGAATACAAAGGCGTCAAACGATCTCTACCAAAAAAGTGCGGATCTCTTTGACGCGCTGCTCAGCAAAGTCCCTACTCCAACTGTCGAAAGACAACTCCTGGACGACCTCAGCACGGTATACGCGGGCTACTTTTCTTCCTTGTGCGATCAGGGGAGAATAGACGACGGTTTTCGCGCAATCGAACGTGCACGCGGGCGCGTGGAAGCGCAAGGGTTGACGCATCACGAAATTGTCACACCGCATTTAGCCGGAGCCGCAGAGAAAGAACTGACAGCTCTGAACGTCAAATTGTTGGATACGGACGACTCGGTGTCGCGCGCTCATATCCTCGATTCGATCTATTCAACAGAACTTCAACTTGGAGACAGTTCGTCATCCGAAACTCCTCCTCATCCGATTGGACTCAAGGAACTCCAGCAGCAACTGGAGCCGCCTGAAGTACTCGTTGAATACGTGCTGGGAGAACCACATTCATACGCACTTGCCTTGACTCGCGAGAGCGTTCATCGCTACGTTCTGGCATCGAAAGACCAACTGGAGCGAGACTCGGCACAATACCGTTCCACTCTTCTGCATCAGAAGGCTGACGCAGCGTTCGGCCAGCACCTTTTCGATGAACTTCTCGGCGGAATACGGGAGTTCGATGGCAGAAGCAAACTGATCGTCGTACCTGATGGCAAACTCCATCTGTTGCCCTTTGCTGCACTCGTCAATGGAGGGCATTACCTCGTGTCGTCCTACGGAATCTCGGTAGCGCCGTCGGGAACAGTTCTGGCCATTCTGAGACACCGATCTGGTCAGGTCATTCGCGACGATCTCTCCTACGTGGGTGTGGCCGCGTGGGTGCCGAAGTCCCAACCGACGTCCTTGATAGCGATGATTCAGCGCTCAGTGTCGGGACCGGTGCGTCGGGATTTAGTCGCTTTGCCTGAAAGCGCGCACGAGGTTGAGACGATAGCCACGGATCTCCCAAAGCCAAACACGGTTCTGCTAGGCGATCGCGCTACCGAAACCAATTTCAAACAACTCCCTTTGAGCCGCTTCGCGGTGATTCACCTGGCTCTGCACGGATACGTGGATCCCGAAATTCCTGATCGATCTGCTTTAGTATTTGCGCCTGAAAGCGCAGCGACGGACGACGGGCTTCTCCAGGTTCGCGAGATCAGAACCCTCCCTATCAATGCAAATCTCGTCACTCTCTCCGCCTGCAACACCGGAGTGGGGCCAGTCGGCGAAGAAGGAGTGGAGAACATTGTCAATGCTTTTATAGAAGCCGGAGCGGAGAGCGTTGTGTCCACTCTCTGGGAGCTTCAGGACCACTCCACCGCTCAGTTGATGACCAGTTTTTATGCGCATCTCGCGCACGGTGAGCAGAAGGCCGAAGCTTTGCGTAAAGCGCAGCTGGAAATTCTCAATTCGGGCGCCCCACCGTACTACTGGGCCGGCGTCGAATTGGATGGCGAACCCTATGGCAAGCTGTTCGACAAGGTACGAAAAAATACCCCTTCCAGGAGTGGCGAATGACCATGAGTTCCGCAGAAGAGGCTGTGATGCCGGTTCCGCTCGAATCAAGGGAACGGCGGGCCGTACTTGAGAACGTTCTGGCGGCGTTGCAAAAGAGGTTCTATTCCCCTGAGAAACTGAACGGAGACTGGCTCGCCGCGGTTGAGCGCCATAAGGTGAGCATCGAAGCTGCATCAACGACCGACGAATTCGAGAGAGCGATGAGCGATCTCCTGGCGGAACTGCGTACTTCTCACATCGGCTTTTTTCATAACAGCGCACGCAGGGCTTCTAGTCGAGCAGCTCTCAGCGCAGCCTACCTCGCAGACGATACACGATATGGAAAGCGCTGGATATTTCAGGATGTTCATTCCGGTGGCGCGGCATCGGCTGCCGGGATCGAGCCAGGAGACATCCTCCTGACCGTTAATGGCCAAGAAATCAGTCCACCCGAGCACCCCGTCTTTTCCATGGGGAGGCAGACCGGTGTGGAGATTGTCGGGAGCGATGATCAGCGGCGTTTATTAACCGTCGATGTGGCCCGGCCAAAAGGAAAGAAACTCCATTTCATTGAGCCCACGCTTGTGGAAGCGCGGCAACTCACAGAGCGGATTGGCTACGTAAAGATTGCGATGTTCCCGGGCATAGTTGGAGTTGAAGTTGCAAACGAAATCTCCAATGGAGTTGTGAAGTTGGGGGCAGCAGAAAACCTCATTATCGACTTGCGCGGCAATACGGGTGGAGGAATCGGTGCTCTTCGGGTGATGAGCCTGCTCACGCCAGATCGAATCCCGGTAGGCTTTGCTCTTGATAGACGCCGCGTCACTGCAAATCTTGAGTCAGAGAAGGAAAGCTTCTGGCGGTTCTCTCAGATTCCTCCATCTACCAAGTCATTGTGGCGGTTAGCGCTGCAATTCGCTCCAGCGTTGATGATGAAGAAACCAATCGTGCTCCAGACCGAAGGACTCGGCGTGCAGCCGTTCCAGGGGAAAATTGTTTTGCTTGTGGACCGCCACACCGCGAGCGCCGCTGAAATGATTGTCGCGTTTGCCAGAGAGAACAAGCTTGCCACAGTTATTGGCGAGAAGACCGCAGGCCGGCTTTTGTCCGCGACTTCCGTCAAGGTGGGCAAAGGCTTCCGCTTGGCGCTGCCAACCGGCGCGTACTACACGTGGAAGGGTTCAATTCTGGAAGGCACGCCAATTGAACCGGACGAGGCCGTTGAATTCGATTGGCACCAACGCCGGCTCGGGCGCGACAAACAACTCGAACGCGCCATAGATCATTTCGAATTCGCAAGGGCGCGCAAGTCCGCTGACTAGATAGGATTTTCCCGAGCTATATCACTCGGCGCCGCAGCAATGTCCTTGCGATTGCACCGGCGGACATTTTGCCGAACCGTAGGAACAGAAGACGCAGCAGTCACCTTTCTTCGGGCGCAAAAGAGCACCGCATTGGACGCATTCATGGAAGAAACGACAGGAGTCCCGAGGCATCTCTTCCAGCGTTGCATAGCCACAGTGCGGACAGGTCAGGGTCGATTCCAGGGTGACGTTCGCCGCTTTCACTGCTTTGGTGCTCCACCGTGCAGCTTCGAAGGAAAGCCCGCGTTTGTCGTGGCCTTCAAAAGAGCTGAGGTGTCTGACTTGGCAGGATCGTACTTCACTGTTGCCGTTTTGTGGTCGTAGTCGACCTTCGCGTCAATGACCCCGGGAACTGCTTCAAGCGCCTTCCGAATCGTGATGGCGCATGTTGAGCAGGTCATGTTCTGAACATCCAGAGTAGCGGTCTGGGGAGTAGCGGCAAGCGCTGATAACGAGAAGCAAGCGAGGAGAGGCACGAAGATCTTCCGCATCCGACCATCCTTTCAATGAACGAAGAGTGCTATGAGCCAGGGCGATGCGATCAGGCCCAGGGTGAGAGGCGCCAATATCCAGAACAACGTCCGCTGGATGCTGCGAGTGCGATCGGCAATGCAGTTGCCTGCGAGGGCGCAACTCTGCGGCGCCAGATACAGCCTCCAGAAGGCGAGTCCGAGAAATAGAGCCGCCAACACCATGAAGACGGGGCGAAATGGTTCGAGAGCAGTGAGGTGGGCGATCCAAGCCCCTCCGATCCCCAACGTCAAGAGCAGAAGAGGACCTACGCAGCAAGCCGACGCGCCAATCCCAGCCAGCACGCCACCGAATAGAGCAGTCTTCGCGTTGATAGGGGATCGCATCTTCAAAACTCTTTCCATGGTCACTGTACACTCCGTACCATAGTACAGAGTCAAGGGAGGCTAAGTGAACGAGTATCTGACCATAGGAGCGTTGGCGAAAAAGGGAAGCGTGAATGTCGAAACGATCCGTTATTACCAGCGGCGAGGCTTGCTACAGCTTCCGTTCAAACCGCAGGGAGGATTCCGGCACTACGCGCCGGAGACAGTGAAGCGGGTCAGATTCATCAAGAGAGCGCAAGCACTTGGCTTCACGCTCGAAGAAATCGCTGGTCTGCTCGCGCTCGAAGAGAAGAAGGGCTGTCTGCAAACGCGAGAGATCGCGGCTCGCAAGTTGAAGCTGGTAGAAGAAAGAATTGCGGACCTGGTGACAATGAAGAAGGCGCTCGCCCGGCTCGTGCATGCCTGCGATGTATCATCCGCCGGTGCGTCGTGCCCGATTATTTGCCTTCTGGCCGACGATTGATCGCTCACGTCAAAGCGTGCGCTGAGTCAATGATCCGTCCAGTCTTCCAGCGGATGGAAGCGAATCGAATGCGAATCTCTATCAGACAGGAAATCTTTGCATGATTTCCAGGCCATGATTCCGAGAGGCGCCAACATCAAAGCCAAAGCGACAGCCGCCAGGATTCCTAATCCCCTCTCGATCCAGGAAGCTCGAGGCCGGGAATCAACCTGATGTCCGCAATGCGGGCAGACGGATTGCCGCATTCGCGCGAGCTCAAGCGTCGAAATCGCCATCGTCGTCCTCCTCGTATTCTTGCGTAGACCCCTCACCGTTCTGCAACACGGCAAATGCCTCTCGTTCGCGCTTGTCGCGGCGGACCTCCAGCAACTGCTCGCCGGATGTATGTTTTGGCGAAAAGCAGTATTGGAGGTACGCCTCAAACAGCGTGTGGTTTGGAATGCGGCGCCTTAGCAGATCGTGAAGATGCTGTTTGTAGAAGGCAGCCAGAGCTTCGGGCGTGATCCGGTAATTCTTTCGTCTGCCATGGTTCGTAACGGTCGCCTGGAGCCATCCCTGCTCGATCCACTGGATCACCTCCGTGGGGCGCACGCGCACTGCATTAGCCAGGGCCTGCACCGAGAAGCAATCGCAGCGGATCTCGCGGACGCTCAACTGCCTTCTGTGGAGAGCGTTCCAGACGGCTCTTGGGCTTCTGTTCAACCGTTTGGCTACTTCCTCGACAGAGTATTTCGTGAGCAGTTCCCGCGCCTCGTCGAGTTCTTCAGGCTGCCATCGGCGGTTGTCGGTCTCGGCCTTGATGCCGTACTTGATTACAAATCGCCAACATTCCTGATCTGAGCGGCCGGTCTGACGTTGCAGCCGGCGCACAAGCTGGGCAAGTTTAGGTCCCGAAAGCACCTTGGCTTGTTCAGCTAGTGCGAGTGCCTCCGATCCCCATTGCGGGGGAAGTCCTGGTTGGGGACGAGCGGTTGCCATATGCACCTCGGTGAGGGGGAAGCGTGCAATGGGGCAGAAAAAGCCCTCTACATATAAAGGCTGTGGAAAAGGCCAAAAACGAACACGAGGAGTGGAAAAATCTCACGCAATGTGGAAATCTGGGCTGTTTTCGGGTACATTGGCGGTACTGACTCGACACCTGCGTCCGATCAGGAGTCAATCGGATTTTGCTCATTGTTCAGTCATGGCCTCCCCGTCTCCACTAGACCGTTGCTGGGTTTTGAAAGACTCGCCCGCCGCCACGCCGCTCATGCCGGCGATGCGCGCGGCCGTAGAGCAACACTGGCCCGATGTGCAGCGAACTGCTGAGTCAGTGCTCGGAGATGAAGCCTTGGCGGCGGAAATCATGGAAGAGGCGATCGAACAAGCCGTCGCCTACCTTACCGACCTCCCTCCGGAGAAACACGAAGACGTGAACGGAATTCTCTCGCGGTTCTGGCGGGAGGAAATTGGACGCCGGCGGAAGCAAAACGCACATCTTGTCTTCATCGATTTCTCGGCCGCGGCGGAACCAACTTCTCCCGATACGCCATTTCCGGCTGCGGATGCGGCCATCGACGCCGAGCGGATCCTCCGAGACGCCCCGCCTAAGGTGCGCGAAGCGATCATGATGCGGTACGGCAGTTCGGATTCCTGGATTGACGTGGCCGCGATGACCGCGACAACGCCAGCCGCGATTCGCATGAGCTGCAAGAGGTTTATCGATCGCATTCGGCGGCAATTGAGGGTTTTGGGCGCGGGGCATTAAACTCCGGCAGAGGCACTTCACGCGACCGGAAAGGATTCCGTGGACGGACGTCAATCGTTTTTACAGGATGATGACGATGATTCGTTGCTTTTCGAGAAGCTCCAAGAGCACGTCCTCGAAAGGTATCCGAACCCGGAGCGCAAGGGGTGCATCGATCACGCGACCTTGGAAACCTGGGTCTACTCTCCACGAAAACTAGATCTCTCCGATCCCAAGTACCTCCACGTCCTGAAATGCGCCGAATGCACCCGTGAGTTGATCGATCTGCGGAAACAGCGAGATGCGCGAAGGAAGGCGCAAATCGGGAACCAGGCGGCAAGGGCTGGGAACTGGCTGTGGGCAGGAATCGCTGCGGTCTTGGCGTGCGCCATCGCTATAGGAGGTGTGGCCTATTGGCGCGTGCATTCTCCGAGTTCATCCGTTGCCACGATCCCAGCAACTCCGATCGCGCTCGCGATCGATTTGAGCCAGGCGGGTACGACGCGTGGCGGCGAGACATCCACCGTCCCCCCGGTAGCCCTGCCGAGGCGCGTCGTCGCCGCGCACATTCTCCTTCCGTACTTCAGCCCAGGAGGGAAATACGTTGTCTCCGTCACGATGGACAAAGACGGAAGTCCCGCAAAAGCTGAGACAACGGGGACTGCAAATGTAAACGGCTTCCACGCCGATCTGGCGGTAACCCTCGATCTCCGTAATCTGCCCCAGGGGACGTACTACCTCGCGACCACGCACGAAGGGGACAGGGCCTCATACTACTACCCGCTTACAGTGCGATGATTTGGGTAGTTACCTCCGGAATCGACGCCGAAGATAGGCGCACAAGGGCGCTACCAGTCCCAGGTGTTTAATGACCACCAATAGGACGATCCCGGAAACGAGCGTTGTCGAGAGTGCTAGATGCCGGAAGAAATAGACAACCGCTCCGTGTCCGGCCAGAAGAAGAATGATCGCCCCCGACAAAAGTGCGGGATGCGCGGAAATACGCTTCAGAGAGTTCATAGAGAGAAGGGATGGATCTCCGGGGATCATGAATTCGGCTATCGGGCCGCGGCATATACGTAATTCAAGTTGCTGATACCGACGGCGCCGCTTTCGACGACCTCCATTCCTGCTCTTTGGACGAGGTCGATCATAGAGGGAAGACTGGCGTGTCCGTGGTGGTGGAAGTGATCGATGATGCTTTTCTGGTGAGCTTCAGGCGGTCCAAAATCAATGATCAGCAAGCGTCCGCCTGGCTTCAGCACTCTTCGAACTTCTCGAACACACTCTTCGCGCAGCTTGGCAGGGAGATGATGAAGCATGAGGGTGCTCATCACCACATCAAATTGAGAATCAGGGAAAGGCAATGCTTCAACCGCAGCATTCCGGAAATCGATATTCAATCCCGCCTTGTGTCCTTTTTTGATCGCGCGAGCGAGCATCTGGGGTGAAGCATCAACTCCACACACCATGCCCCTTTCACCAACGTGGCGCTTGGCGGCAATGGCCAGAGTCCCGGTCCCGCAGCCAATATCAAGAACTTTCTCTCGTTCGGATACACGTGCGAGGCGGAGAGCCTTCTCGCGCATCTTGCATTCGTTCCCGCGCGACAGAAACCAGAGCAGCAGATCATACAGAAAGGCTCTATGAAGGACCAGACCCTTGGTTGCCGGAACTGATTGTGTTGCCGTTATTCCCATCGATTCACCTCTCGCCCATCCCTATCTGCCCGGGCCACGCGTGGGTTCTTCTGGCACGTGGCGGACATTTGTTTGAAAGTGGACATCTGTTCGATTTAGAGCCTAAGCTTGGAGTGGCCGGCGAGGAAGAATAGCCGACGGAATTTGTGCGTTAACGAACAACTTTCTGAGACTGTGCGGAAATTCGGCAGATGGGGATTCGGAGCATGCCTGCAGGAAAGAGGACCGATCGGCGCGTTGCGCGGACCAGGAAGGCGTTACTGGATGCGCTTCACTCTCTGATCTGCGAAAAGGATTACGATTCGATCGTAGTGAAAGAGATCCTTGATCGAGCCGATGTGGGACGATCTGCGTTCTATACGCATTTCGTCGATAAAGATGACCTCCTGGCTCACGGCATCCACGACATCGTTGGCGGGCTTCCAGCCCGGCACTCACAGAGTGACGAGAGTCGCAATGACGGGCCGTTGTGGTTCAGTCAGACGATCTTCGAGCACGTCGATCGCCAGCGTCGAACGACGATCCACAGACTGGGTCGAAGGGGGGCGGCGATTCTGCACCAGCGTCTCAACCAGGTCCTCGTCAAAATGATTGCCGAGCAACTTGACACCGAGGCTCGGAAGCAGCACAAACGAGATGGCGGCATTCCTTCCGATCTCCTGGCGCAGTACCTCGCTGGGACGTTTGTTCTTGTCCTCAATTGGTGGATTGAGAGCAAGAGCCAAATCTCTCCGAGTGCTGTGAATGATCTCTTTAGTTCGCTGGTAATGCCGGTGCTCGCTTCGAACTAGCGGGTCAATGAACGTAATGCGTGCTCATCGTCTGCTCTGAGCGCCCTGTGCCCCCTTCATTGGAGTTTCGTCAGAGGAAGGACTCGACCACTACACCACGTGGCCCAAGAAATTTATTTCAATTGTGAGCTGGATCACGAGCAGTGGGTGATGTAGGTCACTGATTGCCATGTAAAAAACTGCGAGAACAGAGGCAAGAGCAGATGGCATGGCTGACCCCATGGTGAATCTGGGGATCATCTGCACGCCGAATCGACCCCAGTCCATGCTTCCCCTGCTTCCCCGAAAGGAAGTCATGGAAATGAAGAGCCTTCATCAATTCCTCTTTACGCGCTGTAAAGCTCCTGTCGTCACAATGGCCTGTGTTGGATTATTCGGAGTGCTCACTCTCAACGGATGCGGAGGAGGCACCGGCACCTCGAACCCGACTCCAACCCCAACACCGACGCCTACAGCCAAAACGGTTGTACAGGTGAATATGGGCGACTCGCCCGCGGACTGGATGCTCGCCTTCACGATGAACATCAGTTCGATGTCGCTCACCGGAAGCAATGGATCTGCGACCGTCGTTTCGTCATCGACCCCGATGGAGATGATGCACCTGATGGGCATGATGCAGCCCCTTGCAATGGTTAACGCTCCGCAGGGAACCTACACCGGCGCGTCCATCACGATCTCATCGGCGACCGTCATGTACATGGATCCCACTACGAAGGCACCTGTTCAGGCCACAATCTCAGGTCCTATGACCGGTAATATCTCCTTCACCAGCCCAATCACCGTAGGCTCGACTCCGATGGCCATGGGCTTCGATCTTGATCTGGCCAGTTCCGTGACGATGGGTACGAACGGCAATCTAACCATGAATCCCGTCTTTCACGTCACATCCGGGACTCAGGGATCAGGAAATGCCATGGATCCGGCAAACGGCGGCATCCAGCAGATGATGGGATCGATTTCGAGCGTGTCAGGAAACTCGTTCGTGATGACCTCGATGCAGGCCGCGCAGAACTTCACCTTCATGACGAATTCTTCGACAGTGTTCAGCGGTACGAGCATGAACTCGATGGCGAACGGGATGCTGGTCGTTGTCGATGCGAGCCTTCAGTCCGATGGTTCGCTGCTGTGCACCAGGGTCCAGTCCATGATGAACTCCGGTGGCGTGATGGGCGGAGGAATCATCGCTGCTGTCACCGGGGCGCCAGCCACGTCTCTCACGATAATCATGCAGAATGGTGCCGGCACCGGAATGATGTCGTCAGCCTTCGCGGCTGGGGTCACGGTCAGTCTGAGCGGTGGAACGAACTATCAGATTGACCAGGACAACATGGATATGGCCGGGCTCCCGTTCACGCCGGCTTTCGATCAAAACCACATCTACATCGGGCAGAGCGTGATGCCCATAAGTTCCAGCGGAATGATGAGCGGGGGCATGGGCGGCGGGATGATGGGTGGCAGTTCCATGGCCGGTACAATTACGGCTTCGGAAGTGGAGTTGGAACCGCAGGGGCTCAGCGGAACCGCCGGCGCTGCAGTTTCGAGCGGAGCAACGACCAGCTTTACGCTGAATCTGCCTTCCGGCTGTGCATTCACCACGATGACCGGAGCCACGAGTGTGACAGTCTTCCAACAACCTCAGACGACGGTTGTCGGTACATCTCCGATCGCCAGTGGATCTTCAATGCATGCCTTCGGCCTGTTGTTCTACGACGGCGGGCAGTGGAAGATGGTGGCGTCGAGAATGGGAGCGAATTAGCCAAAGCAATGACGCGCCGTGTCGCCGGTCGGAGTACCCAGTGGTAGAAACTAATGGGTACTCCGCAACATGGGATCGTTCTAGGCTTGAAACCGATAACGCTAAGATTCCCTCCGTCGTGGTTTAAGCAACATGGTTCAGCTTCGGAGGCGACTGCATGCGACCCATCTCAGCTTCCATTTGGTTCGGATCAATCTGAGGCATTTTGTCCTTCCATCCCTTTAGAATCAACCACGCATTCGCAGGAAGCGAAGTCAGGAATCCGGCGATCATCGCAATCTGCATCATGAACCAAAAGACAGCCATATTCGGCTTCAGGTGTGGAGATGGGAAGAGCCAGTAATACGTGATCGCCATCCAGGCGAACATGCCAACCTCGAAGAGCGCGATGGAGATCGTATCGGCGCGGACGGCCGCAACCAGTCCTTTCCCGAACGGCGAACCTCTCATCGGGACGATCGTAAAGTACTGAAAAGCGACTCCAAGAACATAAGCAAAGAGGAAGTCGAAGATCAGTTTTGTCCCGAACTCGCCTGCAAAGGTCAGCGCCAATGCGGGAACCATCAACTCTGCAATGGCGTCTCCGATGCTGCAGCCCGCTCCGCAGTGGAACACAGCAATGCTGTTCTGGATCCCGGTTGGCGGATCCTCCTTATGCTTCTCCATCATTTTCTTCATGTCTTCAGACATCGGTCTCTTCATAGAAACGGGCAGGGATTTTTGATACAGGTACACCGCAAACGGACCCATGTAGAGAGCCGTGATGGGCCAGACGACATCCATGATCCACATCTTCTGAGGTTTCCGAAAGGTCTGAATCAGGATGAACAGAGCACTTGCGAAGCAAATCGCAATCCAGAGCCAGGCAACAATTTCAAGCCATTGAGGAACCATAACGTTTGTATGGATGCGCGTCACAGATATGGGGTCGTCTGTAATATGCCTGCTTCTGATACCTTCGAGCCCAGGTCTGCATCTCACATCCAGGGATGTCGGAAGTTGTAATTCTTACACCAGAGTGATCATGACGCTTGGAGCAATCGTTGAATCCATACGGGCCGCTCTTGAACGGCAAGCCGACGATGTGCAGGTGCATCGGGAATCCGGCGAGACTTTCATCGAAATGTTCGTCGGCAAGCAATTGTTCGTGGTGAAGTGCTCGGAATCGGCTCCGATAAGGAGTCACTTGAATTCAGGCCCAAGCCAGTCATCGAGGAGCAGGAAGGATGAGCATTCTTCAACACAAGGCCCCAGTGTGCGGCGTGGAGATTGAAGCCGATCAAGCGGCTGGGGTGTCCGAATACCGCGGCAAGAAAGTGTATTTCTGTTCTCTGGCGTGCAAAGAGAAGTTCGACCGTGCACCCGAGCAATTTTCCAAAGACCTAGAGGGCTAATCTGGATGGAAAGATGCTACTTTGCGACGAGACCCGATGGTGTGCTTTCGGTGTGCATGGAGGTGCATTCCCGCCAATTCATTGGGTCCTTTATTCCGCGGTTGGCCGGTGGAGTGCTCAACGAATCTGGAATTCTCGAAATTGGTCAGTTCCAGAGCGCGGAGGAAGCGCGGAAGGTGCTTATCGACCGCTACGGCGAGCCTGATAAGTGGGTTGAAGGTCACCCCGAAGCGCTCACATGCGGTCGCACGGTCCGGAATTCCTCTAGACTAAGTACATGCACGCGCCGCAGCGGAAGGAGTCCGCAAATCCTGAACTCGTTGAACGAGTGACTGCACAGCGCGAGAAGTTTCTGCGCTTCCTTTCCGCACGCGTCGAGGACCGAGCAGCGGCCGAGGACATCCTCCAGGTTGCATATCTGAAAGCCATTGAGCGGGGATCAGAGATTCGGGATGAGGAAAGCGCCGTTGCGTGGTTTTATCGCATTCTTCGCAATGCGGTTACGGATCACTACCGCCGCCGGGCGTCGAGAGCTAAAGCGCTTGAAGCTGTCGCCATGGAATTGCCCAAAGCCTACGAGCCCGAGATCAAGGCGACGGTTTGCGAGTGCATCGGCGATGTTATCGGCGACCTGAAGCCCGAGTACCGAACCGTGATCGAGCAGGTGGACTTAGCAGAAACCCCGGTCGAAGAGTTTGCCCAGGCGGAAAGCATCTCTCAAAACAACGCTTCCGTGCGTTTACACCGAGCCAGGAAAGCGGTTGCCAGGCATCTGAAGACCGTATGTGGCGCCTGCGCGGAGCACAAATGCCTTGATTGCACTTGCCGGCGGGCGAGGGTGTAAGACAGCTTTGGCTCGTGCGTCAGCAGCTATGGAAGTCATTGGAGGCAAACAATGGGCTGCTGCGGAAATCAGCAAACTCTCACAAACGTCGGCGACAAGGATCCTGTCTGCGGAATGACCGTGGATCCGGCGAAAGCTGCCGGTCAGTCCGAATACCGGGGGACTACTTATTTCTTCTGTTCGACTCGGTGCAAGCAGAAATTCGATGACGCGCCGGAGCGGTTCATTGGTCCTTCGGCGGCATCGCGATCAGAAAAGGTTGAAATCGATCCCGTTTGCGGAATGCAGGTCAATCCGTCCAAGGCGACTGCGACTGCCGTTCACGATGGACAAACGTTCTATTTCTGCAGCCAGGGATGCGCGGCAAAGTTCAATGTAGATCCTCGGAAGTATCTGAATTCAAGCGAGGAACCGCAGGAAAAGCGGGCGCGAGGTAACTCATCAGCCGAGTACACCTGTCCAATGCACCCGGAGGTGAGACAAGCCGGTCCCGGCAGTTGCCCCAAATGCGGGATGGCCCTGGAACCGACGACAATTTCAGCTCCGAAAGCCGGAACCGAATATACCTGCCCGATGCATCCGGAGATCGTCCGCTCCGAGCCGGGCTCCTGTCCTATCTGCGGAATGGCGCTCGAGCCCCGGGAGATCTCAGGTACAGAGTCCAATCCGGAGCTAGCTGACATGTCCAGGCGGTTCTGGATTAGTGTGGTTCTATCTCTTCCCGTGCTGGCTCTGATGGTGTCGGAATTGATCCCGGGCATGCCGCTTCAGCACATGCTTCCGTGGCGAAGTTGGGCATGGATCGAACTTGCCTTGGCAAGCCCGGTCGTTCTTTGGTGCGGATGGCCGTTTTTCGAGCGGGCTTGGCAATCATTCGTTCATCGCAGCCCGAATATGTTCACTCTGATTGCACTCGGAACAGGCTCGGCGTATCTCTACAGTCTCGTTGCGGCCTTTGCGCCGCAGAGCTTTCCGGCTTCCTTCCGCAACGAAGGTGGCGAGATCGGACTCTATTTCGAGCCCGCGATGGTGATTACCGCTCTTGTGCTTCTTGGCCAGGTGATGGAGTTGCGGGCGCGTAGCCAGACCAGCAGCGCCATTCGTGCGTTGCTCGGACTCGCGCCGAAGATGGCCCGGCGGATCGATCAGCAGGGTGCGGAATCGGATATCCCGCTCGAGCAAGTGCAGGTGGGAGACAGGCTTCGAGTCCGCCCAGGTGAAAAGGTCCCAGTGGACGGAAGGGTATTGGAAGGACACAGTTCAGTCGATGAGTCCATGATCACCGGAGAACCGATTCCGATTGAGAAGGAGAAGAACTCCCGAGTGACAGCGGGAACCCTGAACGGTACCGGAGGGTTCGTGATGGGAGCCGAACGCGTGGGCTCTGATACGCTGCTCTCCCAAATCGTCAAGATGGTGAGCGAGGCTCAACGTTCCCGCGCACCGATTCAGCGGCTCGCAGACAAGGTCTCTTCCTACTTCGTTCCCGCCGTCATTCTGATTGCGATCATCACCTTCATTGTCTGGTATCTGGCTGGGCCGCAACCCAGATTTGCGCATGCTCTGGTCAACGCAGTCGCAGTACTGATCGTGGCATGTCCGTGTGCTCTGGGCCTTGCTACTCCCATGGCTGTGATGGTCGGTACCGGACGCGGCGCTCACGCAGGAATCCTCATTCGTAATGCCGAAGCGCTGGAAGTATTCGGCACGGTCAATACGCTCATCGTGGACAAAACGGGAACCCTTACGGAAGGCAAGCCCCGGCTGAGTTCCGTGTTCAGTGTTTCGACCTATGGTGAATCGGAGTTGTTGCAGATTGTGGCCAGCCTGGAACGGGCAAGCGAACATCCGCTGGCGCGATCGATCGCTGATGCGGCCGAAGAAAGGAAGCTAGAGTTTCTTTCTATCGACAACTTCAGTTCGCTCACAGGAAGGGGCGTACGGGGCACAGTCGCGGGGAAAGAAACAGCGGTCGGCAATCTCGATCTATTCCGCGAACTGAAAATCGATTCCTCCCCATTGAGCACAAAAGCCGAGGAACTGCGCGCGCAAGGCCATACCGTGATTCTCGCCGCTGTCGAGGGAAAATCGGCCGGTCTGGTCGCAGTCTCTGATCCCATCAAGGAGACAACGCCCGAAGCCATTCGCGGACTAAAACGAGCCGGTATCAATGTCGTGATGGTGACCGGCGACCATGCGACCACAGCCAAGGCAGTCGCCGAGCAATTGGAAATCGAATTTGAGGCCGGAGTGCTGCCGGAGCGGAAAGCCGAAGTCGTAAAGGCCCATCAATCGTCTGGAGCAATCGTTGCGATGGCCGGCGATGGCGTGAACGATGCGCCAGCACTTGCGCAAGCCAATGTCGGTATAGCGATGGGAACTGGAACAGATGTTGCGATGGAGGCAGGCGGAATTACCCTGATTAAGGGAGACTTGCGTGGAATCGTGCGAGCACGGCACCTAAGTATTGCGACGATGCAAAACATCCGCCAAAACCTGTTCTTTGCGTTCGTCTACAACGCAATTGGTGTACCGGTTGCGGCTGGTGCCCTATTCCCCACGCTTGGACTGCTTCTGAATCCGATGATTGCCGCGGCGGCGATGAGTTTTAGTTCCGTTTCAGTGATCGCCAATGCGTTAAGGCTGCGAGCTATAGAGCTTTAAGCGGCGGAGGGATAGAACAACGCGGGCTGCGGGTGTCGGAAGCGAATACGAACTAGTGGACTATCGCGGTGAATTCGTTATTAGATGAGCGGCGAGAAGGGTTCGAGTATTTCCAGCGGATGGGTGGTGCGTCGGCGGAGTAAGCGCTGACGTAGCGGCGGAGCAAGCGAGCCAGGTCCGTGACGGAAGTAAAGATACTGCGGGCAATGACCTCGCGCTCGATTTTGGCGAACCACAACTCGACTTGGTTGAGCCACGGGGAATGGTCGGGGTGAAGTGAAACTGCACGCGCGAATGCCGTTGCAGGAAATCGCGAACTAATTGCGTTTTGTGGGCGGAGAAGATTGTCGAAGATGATATGAATCCGCTGCCGGAGCGGGCACAAAGACGCGACTTCTTCCAGGAAGGCCACGAAGTCGCGGCTGGTGTGACGCCGCAGTCTTTCCATGGACGCGACCGGTTTTGGTATTTAACGCAGCGTACAGCGAAAGCGTGCCATGCCGGTAGTACACAAAGCCGTGGGTTTGGCGCGTCCCGGCGATAGCGGCAGAACGAGATCGAGGCGATCCAGAGCCTGAATCGCGGTTTTTTCATCGACCGAGAACACGGCCGTATGCTGTGGCGGATTCAGGTATAAGGCGAGAATGTCGGCCGCTTTGCTCTCAAATTCCGGATCCGCGCAATCTGCCGCGCTCTTCGGAGAGTACGATCGGCTCGCGGATGCGGCAGCTGCAAAGTAGGCCAAACGAAAGGGGCAAAGAAACGCGTGAAATCCCGCGATTCCTAGTTTGGGCATTTTTTTGGAAACCACAATCCGAAGGAGACCGAGTACGAGATGCGCGCTCACTCGTTTCTTCCGACAGCATAGTGGAACAATCAACTCACATGGAGTGGAGGGCCCGCCCCCGGCTGTCCAAGAAAATCAGTGAAAAAGCGCGAAACACGAAGGTTCAGCGCAAAGTGCGAAGATCGACCATGCTGGCACGCCGAACGGTTATTTCGTCTCAGTGACGCTTGTGGTGATTCGTGCGCGATAGATAGCGACACGAGCTGAGCACTCTTGCGACTGCACCCCATAGCGCTTTATAAGTTCGCGAGTTATATCGACCTGTGTTGCATAAGATCGTGCACGATAAGGGAGGGCGACCAATCGTTGCAGTTCTTTCAGTTGCTGTTCGGATTTCTGTTCAAACTCCATGGCTCGAAAGTCGAAGTAATCAGCGAGCCTTCCGATGTCATCCGGAGTCTTTGCAGCGTGAATCATGTTCCTGACTTCGGAACGGCTGTATCGAGGCGGCAGGTCGGGCGCACGAGCATCAAGGAACATCCTGCGCATTTCATTTTTGCTTGCCATTTGTGCGACCGACTGTGAACAGGCTCCGATTGTGAGAGCCGCGGTAAGTATCGTGCTTTTGATCGAGGGTTTCATCTCGGTCCGATGGTTCCGGCTGCCTAGCATGCTGAAAGCACAGCGCATGCCAAACGGAACATCGGCGTCCCGTCACTACAAGCTCCTCATTTGAGAGAGAATTCTCTGTCCTCCCAATTGAGAAGCGAGAGGGCGCCTTTTTCCGGGTGTCCCATTTGAGGCAGTCGGTGGCTGAACTGATCCAGGAAGCCTGATACCGTCCATGGTTTGAAGGCTCGAATGGTTCTGATTCTGCCCGATTTGTTCACGCCGGCAGTTTGGTACACGTCGTGCATATCAGACGGCCAGAAGGCGAGACGCCCTGTGCAGATCACAGTTAGTTGTCGCTCGGAGTAATCCCAGCGAAGGGTGTCGCGCAGACTGTGGCCACACAATGACCCAGAGTCTGACGAAGAAGGAACTGAAAGTACTGATTGCCAATGCGCGCACTCCCGAGGATCACAGGAGAATTGCGGCACATTACCGGGCCGAGGGGGAACAGCTGAAGGCTAAGCAACGGGAAAATGAAGCGGAACTGGGCCGAATACCTCAAAAACCCTTCGAGCCACCCTGTGCCGAAGTGGCCGACCATGGATTAGCACTGCCGCCAGTTCATCTCTACCATGAAAAGGCAGCTGAAAAGGCTTTCGCGATGGCCGCGCAGCACGAATAGATGGCCGAAGAAGCAGGACGGAAGTAAGAGTTCGATTTCGGCGAGGAGATTGAAGGATGCTTACGAAGAGATTGATACAAATAGCGGTTGGGATGATGGCATTGACGGGGGCGGCATACAGCGCCCCGCAGCTATCGGCTCAAGCGATCGAGCACGCCACAGAAGCACAGGCGTCCAATTCCGCGAGTGCTACATTCCAATGGAAATCACCGGCGCAGTTGCACCGGCTGTTTCCGCTCTCGAAGGTACGCGGCACACTCTTTCTCGACGTCAGCGGCGTCGAATTCGTTTCGGATAGCGGGCAAAGGCAGAAGTGGACGGCTCTTGACTTCGAGACGTTTACGATCAAGCCGCACAAACTTGTGCTCCACACCTATCACGACCGCGGTCTGGGTCGGCTCGGAGAAGATTCGAAAGAGTTCAACTTGGCGGAATCGGTGCCCCCATCCGTTGCGGCATGGCTCGCAGGATACGCTGGCCGGCCATCGCGCAATGCTGTCCCCGCTGCGGTTTCGACCAGCAGCACGGATATTGGCCCCGATCAGCACCTGGTTGCCGTTCATCATCGCGCCGTATTCGGGGGCACGAGCGGAGTTCTACGATTCCGGCAGGGGGGAATCGACTACATCACGAACGTGCCAGGGGGCAGCCGGAGTTGGCGGTGGGAAGATATTCAGACTCTGTCCGAGCCGAACCCTTACCTTTTGTATGTCTTCGGATACAAGGATACGTTCACTTTCGATCTGAAAGAGCCGCTTGACCGTACCCTCTACGAGCACGCGACGGCGGCAGTCAGTGCCTATCAAGAGAATGGGCCTTCAAATGCGGCGCGACTCGAAGCGCCCAAAATGTGATTTGAATCACAGACGAATTCACGAACTGGGCAGAGGATGAGATTAACTGGTATGATGCGGCGGACAAAACTCGTGGCAAGCCTACTGGCGTTCGCGCTTGCGGCTTCTCCTGTTCTTGCCGCAATCCCGTGCCAGCAGGCCGCGCAGTTCAAAATGCAGTGCGGGTCCAGCTGCCCCATGATGGCCAAAGCATCGAGCGGCAAAGCCATCAGTACGTCAGGAACAGGACCCACCAGCGCGACGCCTTCCTGCTGCCAAAAGTCCTCCCAACCTGCAGCCCCTTCTACCACGCAGGCAGGCCCTGAGCGGCCTTTGTACCTGGGGCTCCATGCGAGCGATGCAGCGATAGTTGCAGATGATCCGGCTCCGTATCAAGTATCAGTTCCGGCCCTGACGACGCTGTGTGTTGCTCCGCGTTCGCAAGCATCGTTGTGCACATTTCTGATCTGACCGTATTTCCGCGGTGAACGCAGGCGGACCTCGGCAGGTCCGATCCGATATCGTCTTCAAACACATTCGAGGGGATTTCATGAAAGCCATACGGCACCTCGCGGCGCTGTTGTTGCTGCCTTCCTCCATTCACCTGGGAGGTATGGGCACAGCGGCCGCACAGGAAACAGAGAAGAGCATCCCGGCGGACTCGCCGTCGAGCCAGCAGTCTCTCCGGATCGATGACGTGATTCGGGAGGCGCTCGAGAAGAACCCCGAGGCGCAAAGCGCGTTGCACACAGTGAACGCGCTGGAACGGCGCGTGCCCCAGGCAAGAGCCCTGCCCGATCCCGTAGCTTCGGTTGGGTGGGCCGGCAATATCGCTCCGTTCAGCATCATGTCGGGCGACGCGTCGAGCTACCGCGGCGTCACAGTTGCGGAACAATTCCCGTATCCGGGCAAGCTGAAGCTGCAAGGGCAAATTGCAAGCAAGGAAGCCGAAGCTGCGCGGGCCGATTACGAGTCGGTGCGCCGCAGAATCACAGCCGACGTCAAGGCCGCATATTTCGACTACTTCTACTACGACAAGGCGATCCAGACGACCACCAAGAACAAGGAACTTCTCGAGAAACTCTCGCAGATTGCCGAGGCCCAATACCGCGTCGGCAAGGGCATGCAGCAGGATGTGCTGCGGTCGCAAGTGGAGATCTCGCTGCTCGTCGAGAAGCTAACGGTCCTCGAGCAACAGCGGGCGACAGCACAGGCTCGAATCAACACGTTCCTCCTTCGCTCTCCCGAATCTCCTTTGCCGCCAGCCGCCGATGTGGTGCCCTCGACGCTTCGTTATTCGCTCGACGATCTGTATGCTCTGGCCGCCGACAACGACACTGGTGTCCTGCGCAACCGGAGGATGGTGGAACGTGGCCGTCTGAGCATGGCCTTGGCCGAAAAGCAATATAAGCCCGATTTCGGCGTGGGATACATGTACCAGCAGCGCGCGGCGCAGCCGGATATGAATGGCGTGACTTTCAGTGTGAACATTCCTGTGTTCTACCGGAGCAAGCAGCGCCAGGGCGTGGCCGAAGCCGCGGAGGGTCTGCTAAGCGCGGAGAAGATGCGCGACAACCGCTTGAACGAGGTCCGATTCGAGTTGAAACAGCAATACCTGGCGGCGCAAGCTTCGCAGAAGCTGGTGAGTCTCTATGCGAAGGGCGTCGTCCCGCAGTCGTCGCTGGCTCTTGAGTCGGCGATGTCGTCCTACCAGGTGGGCAAGGTCGATTTTCTTTCGCTGATCGCGAACTTCACCACGCTGCTCGATTACGAAACGGACTACTATCGTCAACTGGCCGATTATCAAACCGCTCTCGCCCGCATCGAAAGCCTGACCGGCGTTGCTGTTGGAGATGATTCGAATACAAATCCTGGCGCATCTGTTCCGCGGCCGGCAAATGAGGTGCAGCAATGAACACGCAGGCATTCATGGAAACCGAGACCAGGAGAGAGACGTGCACGCGCTCGGAACTGGTTTTCGCAACACTCGTTCATGTTCCCAACCGCTATCGTCTTTGCCAGTTGACGGCCAAAGGAGCACGTAAACTCCACAAGCCGAATGAGCGGATGCAGGATACGGTGAACGAAGTCCTGATGATTTTCGACGGTTCGAGCACGGCAGTTTCGGTTCCGAGCGCGCCTCAGCTGATCCCGGAGTCATCATTGCATCCTGTGTTCCAAGCCAGTCACCTCCCAGATGCAACACCCCTTGTTCTGAGCCAGACAACATTCATGCGGGAAGAGAGGAATTACAGCCATGTTTAGGTCTCCGAAGAAAATCGTCGCACTCGTTCTACTCATCGCGGCGCTGGTGGTTGTCTATATGGGAGCCACTCATCGGTGGTTCGGTTTCGCATCCACTCAGGACGCCGGCGGACAGAAGGTCCTCTACTGGTATGACGCAATGAATCCGCAGCACCACTACAACAAGCCGGGCAAAGCCCCCGATGGCATGGACCTTCTGCCGCAATACGCGGAGCAGACGGCGTCACCCGCGGCCCCCCCGTCGACCTTGCCGCTTACGGACATGGCCAACATGCCGGGCATGTCGACGAAGGGCGGTGAGCGGAAGGTCCTCTATTGGTACGACCCGATGCATCCCGCTTACAAATCAGACAAGCCGGGGACTGCTCCCGACTGCGGGATGACACTGGTTCCGAAGTATGCCGACGACGAAAACATGGCCAAGATGCCCATGGGGACTGTGACGATATCAGCCGAAAAGCAGGTAATGGCGGGCGTGCGCACTGCGATTGTCGATCGCAAGCCGCTGGTTCGGGACATTCGCACCACGGCACAAATCGTTGCGGACGAGACGAAAATCGCCCATGTCCATGTGAAAGTATCTGGCTACGTCGAGAAGGTTTATGTGGACTACGTTGGGCAACTGGTCAAGAAAGGGGAGCCGCTCTTCAGTCTTTATAGCCCCGACCTGGTTTCAACCGAAGAGGAATATCTCATCGCCAAGCGGGGCAACGCTACACTCGGAAGCGCTCCTTTCCAGGACGTCAGTGCGGGCGCAAAATCTCTGCTCGCATCTACGTTGCAACGCTTGAGCCTGTGGGACATTTCAGACGAGCAGATACGCCAGATCGATCTTTCGGGGAAGGTCAGCAGAGATCTCACCTTTTATTCGCCGGTAACCGGTTTTGTAACGGACCGCAAGGCGTTTCCTCAGGCCTCCGTAACTCCCGACACCGAACTCTACACGGTTTCGGACCTGTCTACCGTTTGGGCGAACGCGGATATCTACGAATACGAAGTTCCCTACGTGCATCTTGGCCAACGTGTTTCCTTCTCTTTGAGTTACTACCCTGGGAAGACCTACACGGGGAAGATTTCGTACATCTATCCGACAGTCGATTCACAGTCTCGAACCGTCAAAGTCCGCATCGAAATCCCCAACCCCGGCTTCGAATTAAAACCGCAGATGTTCGCCGACGCGCAACTCCGGATCGATTACGGCACGAAGATCCTGATTCCGCAAGAGGCGGTACTCGACTCGGGCACGGAACAGCAGGTTTTTGTGGTGCACCCCGGTGGCATGTTTGAACCTCGAAAGGTCACCCTTGGCCCGGTCGTCGATGGAAATGTTGCGGTACTCACTGGGCTGAAGGTCGGCGAAACCGTAGTTGTGTCCGGAAACTTCCTTATCGACTCCGAGAGCAGGCTCAAGAACGCGATGAGCGGAATGCAACACTGAGGAGAATGATTATGAACGCTCGACGCATCGCCATAATAGGCATTCTGATCCTTGTAGCCGGCGCCGCGGGCTACGGCTGGTTCAGGTTTGTCGCGCACCCTAAACAAGTCGCATGCGGCTATTGCCTGCGGCCGCTGCATGCCAACTTGATGGTGACAGCCGAGATTGACGGCAAGAGCGCACAGGTCTGCTGCCCTCGCTGCGCCATCACGGAAGCAAATCAGCAGCGGAAGTCTCTTCGATTGATCACGGTGCACGACTATCGCACCGGCAAGGCCATATCCCCGGAAACTGCCTGGTTCGTGGAAGGCAGCCGGGCTATGGCCTGCGATCACGATGCGATGCGCATGAATGAAATGAAAGGAACTGAGGAGCTTGCATTTGATCGATGCTCACCGGGGATCTTCACGTTCGGCGACAAGCAAGAAGCGGTTGCATTCACTCAAGCGAATGGTGGAGCCGTTATTTCCTTCGGGCAGTTGATGAGTGAGGCGAAATTCCAATGATGAACAAGATTATCGACTTCAGTGATAAAAACCGGTTCCTGATCTTCCTCTTCGTTGCGGTGGCCATCGTGCTCGGATGGACCGCGATGAGGAACACGAAGCTCGACGCAATTCCCGATCTCTCGGACACCCAGGTGATCGTCTATGCGAAGTGGGACCGCAGCCCCGACATCATGGAGGATCAGGTTTCCTATCCGATCGCCTCCGCACTGCTCGGATTGCCAAAGGTCAAGGATATTCGCGCCTTCTCCGATTTCGGCTACTCGTATATCTACATCATCTTCGACGAAGGTACGGACATTTATTGGGCACGTTCCCGGACGCTTGAATACCTGAATTCCGTCACTCCACGGTTGCCCAAAGGAGTCAATGTCGAATTGGCGAAGGACGTGACCTCCGTCGGTTGGGTCTATCAGTACGCCCTTGTCGATACGACAGGGCAGCACAGTATCGAGGAACTGCGCTCCTACCAGGACTGGTATCTCCGCTACGCATTGCAGACCGTGCCCGGCGTCGCCGAAGTCGCGCCAATCGGCGGCTTCGTGCGCCAGTACCAAGTCAATGTCGATCCGAACAAGCTTCTTGCCTACAAGGTCCCGATCAACGCGGTCAGCGACGCCGTACAGAAGTCCAACAACGACGTCGGGGGGCGATTGGTTGAATTTACCGGCCGCGAGTACATGGTCCGTGGGCGCGGATATATCCGTTCCCTCGAAGATATCGGCAAGACAGTGATCATGTATAACGCGCAAACCGGAACTCCGGTGCTGGTCCGCGATGTGGCCACAGTAACCTTTGGCCCGGAAATACGGAGAGGCGCAGGTGAACTGGACGGTAAGGGAGAAGCTGTTGGCGGTGTCGTCATCATGCGCTACGGAGAAAACGCGCAGAAGGTGATCGAACGCACCAAGGAGAAACTGAACGACCTGAAGTCCACTCTGCCTCCTGGCGTCAAACTTGTCACTACTTACGACCGCTCCGAATTGATTGACCGGGCAGTCGAAAACCTCCGGCATACCTTGATCGAAGAACTGGTCATTGTAAGCGTAGTGATCATGATCTTCCTGTGGGATCTTCGTAGCGCCATTGTTCCGATTATTACCATCCCTGTCACCGTGATTCTGGCCTTCATGCCCATGCAATGGATGGGGATGACCGCGAACATTATGTCGCTGGGTGGCATTGCCGTCGCTATCGGCGCACTGGTGGATGCATCCGTAGTCATGGTCGAACAGACCCACAAGAAGCTCGAACACTGGGAAGCGGAAGGCCGGCCTGGTCCATCGCATGCCGTTGTGATTGCGGCAGTGAAGGAGGTCGGAGGGCCGAGCTTCTTCGCACTGTTGGTGATCGCGGTCGGCTTCCTCCCCGTCTTCACCCTGGAGGGACAGGAAGGCCGCCTTTTCAAACCATTGGCGTTCACCAAGAACTTCTCCATGGCGATTGCAGCATTGCTGGCGATCACGTTGGCGCCGGCGGCCATGCGCTTCATCTTCTCGCGGATGGACGGGTTCAACTTCCGTCCTAAATGGCTTGCAAACATCGTCAACGCGCTCTTTGTTGGAAAGATCCACAGCGAGGAAAACCATCCGATCAGCAAGCCAATGATGAAGGTCTATCATCCGGTGGTCGAGTTTGTTCTCGATCACAAATGGCTGACCATCGGATTCGCTCTTCTCGTGATGGCGTTGAGCGTTCCCGTTTACTTCAAACTCGGATCGGAGTTCATGCCGCCTCTCGATGAAGGCACTCTTCTTTACATGCCATCGACATTGCCTGGCATCTCTGTAACGGAAGCAACTCGTGTGCTCGAAATGCAGGACAAGATGATTCGCGCCTTCCCAGAGGTCGACCGGGTTTGGGGAAAAGCAGGCCGTGCTGAGAGTTCAACCGATCCAGCTCCCTATTCCATGATGGAAACCACGATCGTTCTGAAGCCACAGGATCAATGGCCGAAAATCGACCGCTGGTACTCGAAGTCAATGCCACAGTGGTCTCAGTCGGTTCTACGAAGATTCTGGCCGGATCACCTAACCACGCAGGAATTGATCTATGGTCCCGGAGGGTTGAATGAGGCTCTCCAGTTGCCTGGGATCTCAAATGCCTGGACCATGCCCATCAAGGCTCGCACCGACATGCTCACCACTGGCATTCGTACGCCGCTCGGCATCAAGGTGCTCGGCGCCGATCTCGGGCAGATTCAGCAGGTCGGAGAGCAGATCGAGACGGCACTGAAGGACGTTCCCGGAACCACGAGCGTCTTTGCGGAAAGAACGAGCGGCGGCTACTTCCTCGACTTCGACCTGAAGCGGGATGAACTGGCTCGTTATGGGTTGACCATCGACGACGCGGAAAACGTGCTGATGTCGGCCGTGGGGGGCGAGCCTGTCTCTACGACCGTCGAGGGCCGCGAGCGGTATCCGGTTAACGTGCGTTATCTGCGGGATTACCGCAGCGATGTCGATGCACTTCAACGCGTGCTGGTGGCAACGCCCTCCGGTGCGCAGATTCCGCTCGGCCAGATTGCCGATATACGCATGAAGACCGGCCCTGGCATGATCCGCGACGAAAACGGAAGGCTCAGCGGCTACGTTTACGTCGATGTATCGGGGCGTGATATTGGCGGCTATGTGCGCGACGCGAAGAAGGCGGTTGCGGATAAGGTCAAAATACCTGCCGGTTACGAGCTTGTGTGGAGCGGGCAGTACGAGTTCATGGAGCGCGTAGCGCAACGTCTGAAATTCGTCGTTCCCATTACGCTCTTCATCGTCTTCCTGCTGCTCTATTTCAACACCGGCTCGGCGATCAAAACCATGATCATTCTGCTGGCGGTGCCCTTCTCAGCCATCGGCGCGATCTGGTTCCTATACCTGCTGCATTACAACATGAGTATCGCTGTGTGGGTGGGCCTCATCGCGCTGCTCGGAGTCGATGCCGAGACGGCTGTCTTTATGCTTCTCTACCTGGATCTTGCTTACCACGACGCGCTAAAGACGGGCGGCATACACTCATGGGACGATCTGCGCGAAGCGATCGTTCACGGAGCGGTCAAGCGACTTCGCCCCAAAGTGATGACCGTTTCGTGCATGCTCTTTGGACTGCTGCCCATCATGTGGTCTGCCGGAACCGGGGCCGATGTGATGAAGCGCATCGCAGCTCCAATGCTTGGCGGCATCATCACTTCGTTCTTCATGGAACTGGTCGTTTACCCTCCGATCTTTGGGATCTGGAAGTGGAACTGGGAGGTGAAGCCCGCGCTGAAGCGTGAAGCGGCCGCCCAGACCGCCGAGGCCACCCATGCATAGAATCACGAGACAAGGAGTGAGGCTCATCTGCCAGATGAGCCTCACTGCAGCGGTTGCGTGGCTGTCTCCGGGGTTGGCGCCTGCGCAGACAGCGCCTGCGGTGCAACAACAGTTTGCGGGCATCGACGAATCGTTGATGCATCGGGCCGATGCTCTTCTTGCCGCTCCGGCAGTTGAAGATAAATCCGTGACAGGTACGCCGGCGAAAGAGGGAAGACCTCCAAGCCAAAGCGCCGCCAGCGCCGCAAATCCGCAAAAGGCGGATGGCCGTAAGGGGAGTACCGCAGCCCCTCGGCTAGAGCAGTGGCGGCCACTGGTCACGCCTATCCTCCAGGACGAAGGTGTCCCTCCTGAACTCGCCGCAGTAGTCCTTGTAGAGAGCGGCGGTAATCCGGCAGCGCTTTCCTCGAAGGGCGCCCGCGGCCTCTGGCAACTGATGCCCGACACCGCACGCCGATACGGGCTGTCCGTCGATGGCATAGTTGACGACCGGCTGAACGCAGAGAAGTCGACCCATGCGGCCGCCCGCTATTTGAGGGATCTCTATGTTCAGTTCGGATCATGGCCTCTCGCACTTGCCGCCTACAACACCGGCGAGCAGAACCTCCAGCGGGCCATCGATCGAAGCCGAAGCAACGAGTTCTCCGTTTTGAGCGCTCTGGGCCTCGTGCCGCTCGAAACCCGAAACTACGTTCCGGCGGTCTTGACCGCCATGCAATTCACCGGCCGGCCCTTGGTTCCCGACGGCCGCCGCTCACCGATAACGAACATAGTCTTTGCTCTTGATGGCAATTGAGGGGATTTATGGGACATTCCCGCATCAAATCGAAACATGCCGTTGCCCGGCAACACCATTGGTACTCCCACTGGCCCCTATGGGTATTGTTTGGAGTCTTCGCGGCATTGATAAGTATCAGCTTCATACAGATGTACCGCAGCTACGGACCGCAGAAGAGCGATACTCCGTCCGTTGTCCTTGCAGCCGGGCAGGATCTTCACATCGATCCTGCGAAGTTGAAACCTGCAGAACTGCATCTGTTCGAAGGAAGCGCTTCAGGGCAAAAGGTGAAGTTCATCGTGCGGCGGACTCAGGACAATGTTGTTCACGTCTCGCTAGGCACCTGCCGTGTTTGCTACAAGTCGAAGAACCCTCATTATGTCCAGAAGAACGAGATGATGTGCGGCGAATGCAATATGCCGATGAGATCCGAATCGGAGAAGGGAGCGCCGGGTGACACTCGCTGCACGCTCCCCGAGATTCCACACACGGAAACGGGTCACGACATCACTGTGTTGATCCGCGATGTCCTGGCTCAGGCAGCAAAAGTCTCCGGCAAAGGATGAAGGATGTCAGTGTGTCCGGAACGTTTGAGGAAACTCTCAATGGATGTCGAGGAGGGTATGTCTATGATCGTTGAGGCACAAAGCAAAGGCCCTGGCATCAGCGGACTGTATGTAGGCGCGGCGAACGTGCGGCGGCATTTCCCTCGGAGCGTATCGGCAATCGAACTGCAGTTAGATCACCTCCGAATTCAATGCGGTCTCAAGCCCGAGTTCTGGCAGGGCCGCCCCGAGATTTACGACTCTCGGCTCTGCGCCTGGCTCGAAGTCAGGCACATGAACAAGGACCGTCATCGGACCAAAGTTCGGTTGGCCATGATTCCCGAAGGGGGAAACTCCTTCCGCCTTGAAACGATTTCGATCGCGCGACGCGATCGCGCTCGCAACACGTATGGCTCTTCCGAGCGCGACCTGATTCGATTCGATGGCGGCGACCACGAGCAGCCGACTACGGGCATTGTCGACGGAATTCTGAACCTTTCTACTCAACGTGAATAAGGGAGATTCTTATGAAAAACAATCTTACGCGCCGTAGCATTCTGGCAGGGTTGGCTGCCTTTACGGCCACTGCGGCCAGCTATGCGCAATGGTCCAACCCGCAGGACGATGTGCCCGCCTACCATCCCAATGCTCCGTTCAAGGTCGGCGCGCTCCCGCCCATCAAGTCGGGCAACGATCTCACCGGACCGAATTTCCGCTATCCTTGGCAGGTCCATGTTTACCAGCAGGCGGCCAAAGTCGGAAATGTGCTCTACCAGCTTCCCTGCAACTGCCGCTGTGACCGTTCTGTCGGCCATACCAGCTTGCGCAGTTGTTTTGAGACTTTGCACGGAACGGCGTGCGACATCTGCGCGAAGTCGGCGTTCTTCGCGTATCAGCAGACCAGACTAGGGAAGAGCCCGGCGCAGATTCGCGCGGCAATTGCACGGCACGAGTACGAGAGCATCGATCTGGAGAACCAGTAAGTTCCATGACCTCTGTCGAATCCATTTTGCGTGTAACGACTGCAAGTATCCTGCTTTCGGCTGCGGTACTCCACGCCAGTGAGATCTCCGGTTTGGTGACGAACCGGACCGCCGGCAAACCTGCCGCGGGGGATATGGTAACGCTGGTCGATCCGCAGGCCGGAATGCGCGAATTGGATCGTGCAACCACAGACGCCAAGGGCAGATATACGCTGAATCTTCCCTCCGTCGGTCAGTTCCTGATCCGCGTGACGCACCAAGGAGCAAGTTACTTTATTGCCGCTCCCCAGGGCGGCGCTCCCGGCGACATCTCTGTGTTCGACGTAGCTGCGAAACTGGACCGCGTTTCGATCGAGGCGGACATCCTGGAAGTCGAGGCCGAAAACGGCCAACTCCACGTTGTCGAGAGATACTTTGTTCACAACACCACCTCTCCGCCCCGTACCCATTGGAGTCCACGGAGCTTCGAAGTCATCCTGCCGCCGGAGGCAGTGATCGCAAGCGCGGCGGCGCAGCGGCCCAACGGCGTGTCCACCAGCATTGAACTCGACCGCAACGGGACAAAGGGCCACTATAGCTTCAACTTTCCCATTCAACCGGATGAGGGCGACAAGGACACGCTCTTCCAAATCGAATACTTGCTGCCTTACACCGCCAGTTCGTACACCTTTCATACTGATGTCTCGCTGCCTGCCCAGAGCGTTGGCGTGCTCCTGCCGAAGAGCATGAAGTTTCAGGCGCTGTCCGGGACGGCCTTCCAGTCAGTGCCCGCAGATCCAGCCGTCCAGACGTTTGTGGCTCGCAACGCTGTTCCTGCCAAGGCGCTGGCATTCACCGTATCGGGTTCCGGGTCGATGCCGCAGGAGACACAGGCCGACAATGGAGGACAAGTCAACTCGGCTTCCAGCAACCAGCCCGGCGGCGGTATCGGCGAACCTATCGGCACACCCGATCCTCTGACCAAATACAAAGGGTGGTTTCTTGGCGGGCTGTTTTTGCTGCTGGCCGCTGCCGCAGCCTTCCTGCTGCGCAGATCTTCACGCGAAGCGTTTAGCGCTGAGACTGGCGCCACACAACGTACTGCTGTGATGTCGCCCAATTTGGCCTCATTCGAAGCTTCGCTGGCCAGAAAAGCGGCTCTCCTCCGCGATCTGAAGGAGAAGATGTTCGTACTCGAAAGCCGAAAACTGTCCAGCACGATCAGCCCTGAGGAGTACGTAGAAAAGAAAGCTGCGATAGAAACGGCCATGAGACAGACGTGGAACACGACAGAGGAATTGTTCCGATGAACGAAACTGGCTTTTCGATGATCAAGGCCGGCGAATCATGGCGGACCTGCGAATTCTTTGAATCCTTGCCGAGCGCGGTGTTGAACGACTTTGAGTCGATTGCCTCGTTCTCTTCCTGTCCTCCGAGCACGCAACTATTTGTCGAAAGCCAGAAAGCGTCGAACATCTACATTGCGTACGATTGCCAGGTGAAGCTCTTCACCCGCTCAAGCGACAGCAGGCGCTTCATTCTGCGCATCGCCAAGCCGGGCGAGCTACTGGGGTTGTCCTCCGTGTTCACCGGTGACCCATATCAGATGACAGCCGAGACGTTGTATGCATGCACTGTGGCATCGGTTCGACGCTCGGATTTTCTGGACTTCTTGAATCGTTTTCCTGAGGCCTACAAGGGCGTGGCGCGTGAGTTGAGCCTGGGTCAACAGCGAGCCTGCGACCGTCTGCGGATGATCGGACTCGCCCATGGCACTTCGGCGAAGATCGGTCGGTTACTGTTGGAGTGGTGCGCCACTGGACGAAAGACGGACCATGGCGCCCGCATCCATCTCGCGCTTACCCATGGGGAGATTGCCGAGTGTATCGGCGCGTCCCGCGAGACGGTGACCCGCGTGTTGAGCGACTTCCGGCGGCGGCGAATTGTGGACGTGCACGGCGCGATCCTGACCGTCATGGACCGTGGGGCGCTCGAGAGCTGTTCCGATGTTTAGCGCGGAAGTCAAATGCAGAAACCTGCATTTCATTGTGGCCCCAGAGGAATCTCGCCCCAAATGGGGCAGGATGTGCCGGATTTGCGGCACTGCGAATGGCGCCCACCAGAGATCTCGTGCCGGATTTCCCTGCGATAGGTGCGATTTATCTGCTTGATACTTCCAAAAACCGTTTGGCATCGGACGTGCTGTTAGAAGGGGCAGGAAACGAGCGACCAGCACAGAGATCGCGTTCTTGATGGCCTGGTCTGCTTTGACGACTTGTCTGATTTTTCATCTCAAGATCAACGGAGAATACTGTGAGAAAAACGCCCCTCTTCGTCCTCGCCCTCACCGCTGTCATGATTCCGGCAATCCAGCAGGTTCATGCCGCTTCCCACCCCCTTGAGGGAGTCATCAGCGACACCATGTGCGGCAAAAAGCACATGCTCCCAGGCAAGACCGATGCCGAATGCATTCAGGAGTGCGTGAAGGGAAAGACCAGCTATGCGCTCGTAGTCGGCAGCAAGGTCTACACGCTGGACGGCAAACCCGAAACCATCGCTCCCTTCGCCGGTAAGCACGTGCAGGTTGAGGGTAGCGTCAAGGGGAACACCATCACCGTCACAGCGGTACATGAGGCCAAGGCCGCCATGCCCAAAATGCCCGGCATGCCCATGTAGTCGTGTTTCGCACTGCCCGCCGTTCCAACGGCGGGCAGTGCGGCATCGATGCTTTCAGGGAATTGATTGAGCACGGCTATGAGGACGACAAACCGGGATTCCAGGTGGAAGAAGGCGGAACCGTTTCGAGGATGTCTACGGCGAATCGCTTGACGAGGAACTACTCATCATGCCGTGGGAGTCTCAACGGCGCCTTCTCGGGAAGCGGCAGAGAGAACAAACTCCGGTGCCTTCCTTTCCTGTTCTTCGGCCCACGACTGTCGCCCTGGTTCATGCGGCAGGGCGATGGTTGGCCGGGTTCGTGTGTGCAGTCTTTTCTGCAGGCTGAAAGAGAGGTTGGGGTTCCACGCCCCCAAAAGATGCGGGAGCGTTCATCTGCTCGGCACAACGGTTGGTTCAGACTTTACAAGTCGCCGACGCAGATGAGCCAGGATCAACAGCCGGGCAGTAAATGGAATGCGCTCAACAGGAGAGTGACGATCTTCTGCTACGTTCCGACAATGGCGGGAACACATACCTATACCTGGAGCAGCAAAATGGAGCAAGGTTGGTAGTTCTCGATGTAACTAACCCCGCTCATATCAAGCTGGCTGCGACCGTTGAGACGGAACTGTCCCATCCCTACGACTTTGTTCAGGCTGTGGGCGGCACCTTCGAGTTGATTCGCTTCCGCGACGGCACCGGGATTGCATTTCTCGACTTCCGTTACGCCAAAACGCCTCGTGTAGAGAACAACAGGAACGTTGCTTCTGAGCCCATCGAGAGGCTGGGCGCTTCAGGTTATCTTGCCGTTGCACGGCTCGGCGGGATCGAAGCGGTCAATTTGCACGGCCGTGATGTGCAGGTAATCGACACCGCGGTAGCACCGCAGCTCCTTGCAACTGTTGCTCATGTGCCCCGGGAGGCTTCGCGCGAGGAAACGGGTACGACGTTTCTTCTTGGCGACGAGGGTTTCACTGTGATCCGTCGCAAGGACGTCGAAGAACAGCATGCCCCAACATGAGTTGAGCATGAGGGGGAGCTAGGATAACCTTGAAGCACCTGCAAAGGCAAGCTGAATGCAATGCGGGGCACAACGGACGGGCGCCTATCTGGACTCCGGTTGGACGTCCAGTTTTCCGTTGTTTTTCCATTCAACAGGCCGGCGCCTATCCGAATGCGGCCCGAGCCCTGAGGCCGGACTTTATCCGCGCAAATGATTTGCTCGGCGCTTGACGGTCACATTGCTCCAGCGTCCTTGGCCATCTGCTCGTGCATATCGGCGAGTTCCTGCATCTTGGTAGCCATGTACTTGAAGGACTGCGCGAAATACTCACAATGATTTACCGTGCCCGTAGCGAACTTCGATGAACTGGTCATGGGGTTTTTCTTATACGCCTTAGCCATCTCCTGATGCTCCTTGGCTTGAGCCAGGTAATCCTGCGCCGTCGCATGGTAATACTCCGCAACACGTCGGTGTTCCGCCGGCGTCTTCGCGGAGGCGATCGGGGAGAGAAGCTGCTGTTTGCTGAGCTTTTCCGGTTTGTGCTTTTGGGCAGTCGAAACCTGCCAAACAGCAGAGAGCATAACCACGAAAACAATTGCAAGAATTCCTAACGAACGTTTCATCTGGTCCTCCACTGATCACTGAGATTGGAATTGCAGGGATGCTCTAAGTAATGCCCTTGGCCCCTCTGGATCTGATGTGAGCAAACACTCGCCGGAAGCAAGAGCATACATCAGCCGCAATTGATCGCCGCTGTGTCCTTCAGAGGTGGTTCAACCCTATTTCTGATTCCAAGTATTGTCACAAAAGCGATATATTCTCAAAATTTCTGCTTCCATAACCGTGAGTTAAGAAATTCGCCATTTGAATCTTGAAGGGCGAGCAGAATGTAGCTTCAAACTACTGTCTTCCAAATGTTTAGAATTGCATCTGCATCTTTTCGAGCGGCAATTCGACATCGAGTGTCCGCCCCTGCCGATAGACGCTAAGCCTCAGTTCTTGACCTGGCCGTGAACGCAGTAGGGTTTGGGCGAGTTGGGCAGCGGACGTGAACGGTTCTCCATTCACAGCAACGATGATGTCGCCACCCAACACATATGGCTTGTCGGAGATTGTCACCATGCGCGACCCCGCTCTGAGGCCCGCCGCCTGCGCCGGCGAACCGGGAAGCACTTCCTCGACGAGAAAGCCATGCTTCACCGGAAGGCCGAACAGTTCTGCAGTTGTCGAAGTCACCTCGCTTCCCGTGAAGCCGAGCATCGGCCTGTAGGGATGGCCCATCTCGATCAGATCGGGAAGGACGGTTTTTGCGAGATCGATAGGAATGGCGAAACCCATATTCTGCGTGTTCTTGAGGATGGCGTCATTAATCCCGATGACCTGGCCGGTCGAGTTGAGCAGTGGTCCGCCACTATTGCCTGGATTGATGGCGGCGTCAGTCTGAATGAAGGAGTCCTGCAGTTCCATCGCGGCGCCGTCGAGGCTACGTTTGACTGCGCTGACAACGCCCACTGTGAGGCTTTTGTCCAGCCCAGCGGGGTTCCCAATTGCCATGACTTTTTGACCCACCTCAAGGTCCTGCGAGGAGCCGAGCAGCACGGGAAAGAGCTCGTCCTTCGGCACATCGACCTGCAGCAAGGCGATGTCGAGCTGGGGCGCGGTGCCGACTACGTGTGCGGGCACCTGCCTTGTACCCGCTGTAGCGGTGATGACGTCCCGATTCTCGATGATGTGATAGGCAGTGAGAACTCGTCCTTCCCGGTCGATCACGAAGCCGGTCCCTGTGCTCGTTTCAACAGTGTCATTCGCATGCTGATCGAGTGGAGATTTCACGGTGGTCCTGGCGACAATGTACACAACGCCGCGGCTAGCCTGGCGGAACACCGCGATTGTGTTCTGCTCGTCCGGCGTCAACTTCACGCTCTGTGCGTGGACAGCATCTACGCTCGATAGAACCAGAATTCCGGCCTGAATCCAACCTGCAATCCGCATTGTCCCTCGTCCTCCAAACCTGTCAAGCTATCAATCGTGACGTGCCCTCAGCCGCATCGCCACCGACCGCACCACTTCGAAGTTGCCTGCGTCGCGCTGCGGGGAAAGGGGGTCTGCAACCCACGGGCTCCGCGGGCGCAAGATTCCGACATCCCAGGTTCGCAAGGGCAACACGAACACTCTGCGCGAAGTTCCATGTCCCGCCTGCAGATTCCGCCGCATCCAAGGACTTGAACACCATCTTCAGACCAAAGATAACTTCGTGCCCGGGTCCGCAGACCGAGGCATAGTGCGCGTGTCTTTCGCAGGCACATCCCGTTCGCGCCACCGCTTCGCGTTCGATGGGACGAAGGGTGTCGACGATTTCAAACATCGTCTGTAACACTTGAATGCATGCCGGGCACGAGGCGCCGTCAAACTTATCGTGACCATTGTGACGCCCGCTCAACCGCAAACGGTAAGTCATTTGTGCAGTTCGTCCCGATACAACCGCAGCCTCGCCGGGCTGAATGCGGAAACCAACGTGAAACTTGGGGACTAACTCACAGAGTGTGAGGGAGTTCTTTTGTCGCGACTTCAAATTCTCCTCCCGGCTATTGCAAAATCTTCCCGGCCGAACAACCCGCTACTGCTGGATGCTTATCTCTTTCGCGATCTTCCGATGCTCGGACCGCCACTTGCCAGCCGCTCGTTTAATTGAGTTGACATCCCAAGAAACGTTCGGTGAAGCGGGTCCCGGTCTTGCGACAGTCAGGTCGTGATCGAGTTGGGAAGCGCCAGAATTCAGTTGGGCCTGCAGATGCTCCAGTTTGCTTAGGCGCCGCTCCAATTCCCTTCGCTGCGCGTCGGTCAGCCCTTTCCTGAACTCCTGGTGAGTCGCCGTCAGATCGGTGAGAGCCGTCTCCAGTTGTTCTCTGAGATCCGATAGAGCATCTAAGTCGTTCGACGAGTAACTCACACGGCTGCGGCTCCACGGGCTGCCAATCCGCGGCATCTGGTTAACCGTCCCCTTAAGCCGTTCTATCGCGTCCATGCACCTGGCGAAAGTCATCCGCTGGGCGGGCGTCGCGATCATGCGTACGGCCTGATCGTAAGCCTCGGTCGACCGGTGATGTCCGATGTGCATAGTTCCTCCGCGTTGGGCAAGCGCCAGAGACACGGAAGCCAGCAGCAGAATCATTAGGAGTGATTTCACGGTTGTCTTCACTGTGAACTCCTTTCGCGCGAAGGTCGGAAAAACCGATCTCGCGCTCTTCAAATGCTCCTCGCACTCAGCGGTTCTCGGCAGCGAGATGAAACTGTTCGAGAGGCGATAGACGCCGGAACTTCTCCCTGTACCACTGTTCAAGCCGGGTGTCGTGCTGGTACCACCAGGCGTCGAATGTTGCCGTCGATACGCGATCTCGCGCATCGCAGGCGTCCTTACTCCCAAACGTGTCTGTGTGCCGGCGTTCAGCCCGCGTGTTACTTGTCTGCGCAGCGATGAGTGCGAGAGCGCTGATCGCCAGGATGCCGCCAAGAAGAATGCTTTTGCGTCTCAATGAAAGTCTCATGGCGGTTTCCTCAAACTGATCGCACATTTCTTGAATGCACTCTGCGTGCCAAATGAAACTCCTTGCGGATGTCGGAATTTCGGACCGCAAGTGGCTCGTCAGAAGAGAGATATGCGCAGCGGCACATACTTCAGAGAGGGCGGCTCAACTTCGGCGTTGCCTCATCTGAGGCAGCGCTGGCTGGAAACGGTCAAACGATCAGAATCATGTCAGCGAACTGAACCGTTGACAAAAAGATCGACGTCGCAGTCCACCGGAACACGACGGCGAATTCGTTGGGTTGAACACTTTTAGATGGTCAATTGAAGGAACAGGGTCGGAGGCTGGGCCGGCCAGAATTCCCCGATCTGCGGTTCTCATCGAAACAAGTACCTGGACTTCGATCAGGTAGTGCTGCATCGGCTTTGAATTGCGGCAAATGCCAGGAATTCCGGAGCAATTCGAGCCGCCAGAAACAGGAGATTGGCAGGATTCACTTGCCCCTGTATTGAATACGGAGGCAAGGCTGGAATGTCGACTCTCGACATCGCACCAGACATTTTGGGAGAAGGTCGACGAAGCCCAAATGAATAGTTTGGACCGGCGGCTTCGAAAACTCGCGCCATCTGGAAGCTGACCTGAATTCCAGTACTCTGCTCATGAGCCAGATCCTGATGGATGCCAAACCAGGGCTCGGATCTCCCAAGCTGCTTGACGTAACTGGGGCCGAGTGACCCATGCAGGGCATCCATTCAAGTAGCCAGAGCGCCAACTCCGCACAATGTCTAGTAAATCAGTTTCAGCGAGAACTGGACCTGCCGCGATGTACCTGCCGTCTGACTGATCTTGCCAAAGCCGGAGCCGTTGAGAATGTTCGAAGGCAGGCCCATGTTGACGATGTTAAACAGATTGAAGAACTCGGCGCGGATCTGCACGTCCATACGCTCCGCTCCGCGCCGCTGCCCGACCGGTGTGTCTTTGATGAGCGCGAAATCATAGTCGTAGTAGGCCGGCCCGCGGAAAGAGTTGCGGCCCAGCGTGCCAAGACGTCCCTGGTTCGGTCCGGTGCCGTTGGGCACGCGTATGGGAATGAAGAAGAAATCGGCGGCGTTGTTGGCGCCCTCCCCGAAGTAGTCCTCGCGTACTTTTCGTGCCGTGGAGAGATGCGGTTTGGCTATCTCGTCGGGACGGTCCACCCCTTCGGAGCCGTAGCCGGTCTGTTGAATCCCGGAGAACACCGTGAACGGAACGCCCGAACGCATGCTGGAGATGCTCAGCAGTTCCCACCCATAGGTGAACTTGCGGTTCAGCGATTGTAGCCACCGCGCGCTCTCGATGTGCAGGTCTTGGGCCACGCTTAGGCTGAAGTTGTGCGTTGCGTCAAAGTTTGACGGACCCTTCTCCGGATGGGTATCGAACGGGTTTTGCGAGAGACCGGAAGCGACCGCGCCGGTGGAACCGGTTCCGCCGACCACCATGCTCGAATCGTCGATTGATTTGCTCCAGGTGTGGCTGGCCTGGATTTCGGGGCCGCCATGTCCTATCGGCCCGGAGAGTGAAGTTTGCAGTGCGTGATAGGTGGAGTGAGCGTCGGAAGTGATCACGTTCTCCACGCCGAAGCCGCCGATGACATTGCCCGCGCTGTCGAACCGGGTGTAAGGCGCGAAGCCGGGCGAGGCTCCCGGATAGGCATTGGGAAAACTGGAGCGGGGCAGCTTCTCCGCCGTTGTGCCTACATATGCGGCATGGCCGACCAGATTGCCGAACTTTCGCTCCAGGCCCAGCGTCCAAGTATACAGCGTGGCGTTGTCAAAACGCGAGTCGATTCCGCTCAGGTTGAGCGCACTGACCACGCGTCCCGGCGTAAGGGCCGCCACGTCTTGTTCGTAGCGATCCACATCCATCACCGTGTTTGCCGGGACTTCTTTGGGAGCCCATGTCGCAAAGATGTTCTGCCCAGCCGTGGTGTATGTTGGCGGCAACTGCGAAGGCGTGATCTGGAATCCGTACGGGATCGGAGCAGCCGCATTGGCCACTGCGCGCGGATAGACCACGAAAGGCGTTGAGCCGGTCAAGAGGTTGTCCTGCCAAATGTTGGGCGGAATGGCCATGATACTGCCGCCCACGTTCGCCGTAAGGTTTGGCGTCACCTGCCAGACCGCCTGTAAGCGCGGCTCGAATGCCAGATAGTTGGTCTGGTATGCGGGCTGTGGATTGATCACGAATTGTTGCGTTCCGTTGATGGTGCGGAAGCTCGAAGTGCGATGTGCACGCTCGCTGATGGGGGTGTAGAGGTCCCAGCGCACGCCGTAATTCAGGGTTAGGCGATCTGTCAACTTCCATGTGTCCTGCACGTAGGCGGCGAAGTTGCTGCGGTTGATGGCTGCCGGCCCAATGTGCTGCCCGCTGGAGAAATAGACCGGCGCAACGGCGATGGTGTAGTCAAACCCGCTGCCGGAGAGGAACGCCGAAACGGTATCCGGCAGCGGATCGCCGGGACGAATATCGTGCCTGCCGCTTTGGGAAGGAATGGCCTCCGTTGCGTATGCCGTACCGCCGCCGAAGTCATAGTGGCCGTTGGGGCAGCTGCCGAGGTAGGTGGTATCGCGGTTGAGCCGGATGTCCACACCGGCTTTCAAGGCGTGCCGGCCTGTTGTGACGATGATGTCCTCGCGCCCCTGAAAAAGGTTGCCGTGGGCCTGCATGACTGATCCGCCCGCGGAGTTGAACGCCTCGTAGGTTCCGTCATTGAAATTCACCGCCGGATCCGTTGTGTCTGAAGTTGGAAATCCCGGCGTGGAGCGAGTAATGTTCATCGAGGATTCGAAGCTGAGCCGAGGCGAGGCCGTGCGCGTCCAGGTACCCACGACGTTGCGCTGGCGGTCGAGGAACTGGTGACCGAAGGTTGGATCGATCGCGGTCTGATCCGGATTGGTTGTCGGCCCGGTCAGGTTATCCATGGTGAAGCGCGCGAAGAACTGGTCCTTGTCGGTGATCTTCTGGTCAATCCGCAGCGAAAACTGGTCTGCATCCGTCGCCACGACCGAGGGTGTCGCATAGGTGCGCGCTCCGTACGGCCCGCTGGGATCGTTGGGTATCGGATACCGCGCGAGGATGGCCGCAATTTTCGGATTGACCGGCACCTTCAGCGTGTCGGTAGAGCCATCGGGGTAGGTTACAACGTCTGTCCCCGCGCGCTCGGCCGCGCTAGGCACCGGAAACACCTGTGTCGTACCCAGCGCCTGCCGGAACCCCTGGTACTCGATAAAGTAGAAGGTTCGCTTGCGCCCATCGTAGACATGCGGGAGAACCACGGGCCCGCCGTCGGTGAATCCAAATTCATTGCGCCGGAAGGGCGGAATCCGTCCCGGGTAGACCGGGGTAGGGTGGTCAAAGTAATTGCGCGCGTCGAATGCCGAATTACGCACAAATTCGAAGAACGAGCCGTGAAAGTCGCTCGCGCCGGATCGAGTAACGATGTTGGTGAATCCTGAAGCGCCTCGCCCGACTTCCGCCGGCATCCAGCCGGAACTTGAATGTAGTTCCTGAATCGCGTCGACGTTAAAGTTCTTGAACGTGCTTCCACCCATCTCCGGGTCACTGATGTCGGCGCCGTCCATGGCAAAGGTGGCCTCCACGCCGCGCTGCCCGTTGATGGCAAACTGCTGGGTGAAGTTCGTGGCCCCATTCACGTCTGTCATGGTTCCGGCCGCCAGCAGGAGCAGGGTGCTGAAGTCACGCCCATTCAAGGGCAGGGAACTTACTGCCTGGCTCGAAAGGGCCTCGCCGCCGGTGGCACCGGCCTGGTCGTTCAGAATCCTCAGGGTGATCTCCCCGCGGTCGGAGACCTCAATGTCAACCGGCTCGGCGCCCGTTTGCAGGTCAATGAACTGCGGGTACTCGGTCTTGCGCCCGCCGGACTCAATGATCAGCCGGTAATGCCCCGGCGCGAGCGAGCCGATGCGAAATGCCCCATTTCCACTGGCCGAGGTCTGCGTGCTGCTTCCTTCGCCCCTGAGCCTGATCTCCGCACCTGCGAAAGGCGCGCCGCCGGTGTTGTGAATCCTCCCCTGCCACGTGATCGCCACTGCCGGTGCCTGCGCGCACAGCGTGGCCACGTTCAGCAGCAGCATCAGCAGCAGCGCAAAATGCAGTGCGCTTCCGTGCGCACTTGAGGATTGTGATTTGAGGATCGTTTTCTTCCTAAATGCGACTGTGTAACTGGCTCTGGCTTTCATGCAATGTAAGAGTTCCCGGATTCGATTTCTGTTAGAGGGTGTTGTTGACTTCCGGCCGGTAGGCGGAAGAGGTTGGTGAGCATGACTGAGTCGAAGGCTCGGAAATGAAATGCGGCCATGGTCTTTGCCAGCCGTCCAAAGTCTCTGACCGGTCGGTGGAAGCGCGCGGTCCTGGCGAAGCTGCACTCGACGTTGGCGAGATTCACTTGCCCCTGTATCGAATACAGAGGCAAGGCTGGAACGTCGACTCTCGACATCGAACTCTTGTCGCCACTACAGCGGGATACTCATTGTCTTTGCGATCTTTGTGTGCTCGGAGCGCCACTCGCCAAGGTCCTTGGTGATAGCATTCACATCCCATCGGAGCTTGGGCGATCCTGGCCCTGGTTTGGCATCCATCAAGATCTGGCTCATGAGCAGAGAACTGGAATTCAGGTCAGCTTCCAGATGGTTGAGCTTTCTAAGCTGCCGGTCCAAACCATTTTTTTGGGCTTCGTTCAGCTCCCCCCAAAATGCCTGATGTGCGGCGGTCATGGCGCTAAGCGCCGACTCGAACTTCTCTTGCTGTTCCGTAAGCTTCCGAAGGTCTTGCGGATCATAGCTTGCACGTCCTCGGCTCCAGGGGCTCCCGGTGCGCTTCATCTGTTCGATTGCTGCGCTAACTCGCTGTGTGGCATCCATGCACTCGGCGAATGCAGTGCGTTGCTTGTCCGTGGCCATCATGAGGAATGTTCGTGCGGATTCGTCGCTTGACCCAACCGGGGCCGAGTGGCCCATGCCGGGCATCCCTTCATGTTGTGCGTGCACCAATGCCGGAATGGCCAGCATGACAGCTGCGAGTAGCCTCATTGTCAATTTCATCGAAAGAATCTCCATGCGTGTTTATTCAGGATCACTTCAGCTCGGGAACTCCCAATCTCCCCCCATAATGCGTCAAACCGCATTCGCGACCCCGTTTTGCGGTACCAGTTCCGAAAACACATTACGAATTCTGTGCGTCTGATCCCGGGCCAGCGTCTGCGCGCCCAGAGATGCGGTTACCTTGACCACGCCAGCGGGGTTGTCCGCAAGAATGAAAGTTGCGTCCTTCCCTTCAGCAATGCAGATCTTGAAAGGGACGAGTAGCCCGCCGTCGTGACCGCTTAACAGAGCCGGACATGCATCCGATGGGCTCCACACCAGCAAGACGGTGTAATGCTTCCAGTTCATCCCGAGCTGTGCCCAAGGCAGCCCGGCTCTGCGCTCCATTTCGCGAAGGAGCGGGAATTCAAAAAGGACTTCAAGCCCGTGACGCGCCAGGGCCGCACGCAAATGCTGAATTGTTTCCCGGTAGCTGGCCGTCGTTCGCATCGAAATGGAGAATCCGTGTGCCATCGTGCTGATCATCGATCCTCAAAAACACTCGCGTTTGCCTAATGGGCCAGCGCAACCTGGTCTATCGGGCCACCAACTGTCTTGTCCCTGTTCAGAGTTATTGCGTCGTGCCAACCACTTGGGCTCAGTCAACATGCAGATGCCGGTTATTTTCGCGTCCAAACCATCAGCGGGATTGGGCTTTCAAACGGGCCTCTTCCTGAGGAGACGGACGTGCGTACTTGTCCCGATACCAGTTTTCAAACCGGGTGTTGGCTGGCGCTGTGACCTGACGGGGTGCTGCCTCGCGATAAGCTGTATTCGCCTGTTCCGCCTTGATCCTTGCTTCTTCAGTCGGAGATGGGCGGCCGTATCCCTCGAACCAAGGATTGCTGGTCTGTGCAACCAGGACCGTGTTGGCGCTCATCGCCAGAATGCTGGTAAAAAGAATGCCGTTAAGAGTGAATTTCATGATTGGTCTCCCATGAATAGTTGTCTACTCATCGGTTGGTTTGGCCTGTTTTCAGGAGGCCAGAACGAGGTTGGGGCAGTTCTCGAACACCCAGTTGTTTTTGAGGGTGTGGTAGATGACTCCCAGGAATTTGCGCGCCAGTGCGATGTTTCAGATCCTGGCCCAGCAAGTGAACGATTCTGGCATTACACGCCGGTCGGAGCCAATTTCTCGGGCGCCTCTTTAGCCATCCGCTCGTGCAGTGTTGCAAGTCCCTGTGACTTGACGGCCATGTCCTTGAAATACTGAGAGTAAGACTCGCAATGATCAATGAAAACTGCTCGGGATTTGCCGCCTCTGCTCGGGTTCGCGTTGTACGCCGCAAGCATCTGCTCGTGTTCTTTCGATTGAGTCAGATAATCCTGTGCCTTGGCCCTGTAATACTGGGCGATGCGCCGGTGTTCCGCTGGCGTTGATGCAATGGCGATCAAGGTGTTGAGTTGATGCTTGCTGAGATGCTCGGGCTTGGTAGGCGCTTGTCCAAGGGCAGCAACAGTCATGATAAGGGCGAGTGAAAGGACGGAAAAAATGCTAACGGTGCGTTTCATAGGAATCTCCTTACTTCAAATTGACTTCGCCCTTCTTCAGTGCACTCATCGTGCCAAATCTTGGTTGGGTTCGGTTTAAGAGGTAAGTTCGTAAGTGGCTCATATCAAGGGGCATACATAGCGCGACGAAAGGGGCGGAGGTTTTCAAGATTGCCGCTCGTTGCCTTAATTCAGGCAGCAGTGGCCGGAAAGGGCCAAAGACGTGAGAGAGACTGCGACTGTCTACGCATATCAGTCTGCCCGATCATGGTTGGAAGGAATGTTTTTCCAGCAGGTTCAGGGAAAAGGGAGAAGAACCCAATTCCGAATTACCGGGGGACAGTAGATTGGATGGGCATGAGGTTCAGCCGGCCGGCGTGATCGGGAAGTTCCAGATCGAGCGAAATCACCTGCCAGCTTCGGTCCAGCCGGACCGCGTCCGCAAAGAGTCTTCCCTTGCCGCGAGGTCCGTAGACTGCGAGGGATACACTTGCCTCGCCTTTCGAACCGTGGGTTTCAACTTGGCCGAAGGCAAGATGGCTGCGACGAGTGGTTCCTCAAGTGTGCGGGTGGCGATGGCGCAGGCCTGGGCCTGAATGAAGGCCCACTTTGCGGGATCGGAGTTGGCCGTCCGAAGGAAAGCCAAAGTGAATCCGGCAATGCACGCGGCAAGTCAGAGCAGGATGACGGGCATGCGATTTCGGCGAAGCAGGGCAAGTTGACCGCGGTGAAACTTCAGTGCAGCAGGAAGCAGTGCCGTGGCGGGATGTTCGATCTCCCTACCTTCCTGCCCACCACAAGACGGCGCCCGCAATTAGCAAAATCCAAAACACCGTGCTGACAAGGAGCCTTGGTAGATCGCCGGGAGCATCCGTGGACACGTCGCGGTCCTCAGCCCCTTCGCGGCTCTTCGGTGCTATATCGGCTATGTCACCGCAGTAATGACGACCGGGCCGGTCATAGCCCCAATTTTCGCCCCAGGCGGGCTGGTCTCCGGCGAGTGTTCCCATCATGTCCTCCTTCCCGTTGCGAGTGATTACTCAACCTCGCCGCATCTCACGTCTGACTGTGGCCCGCCCAGGGCAAGCGTCCTACCTCGCTTCAGGCGGGGGTAATAGGACAGAACTGGACGGCGGCAACTCCGGGATCGATTCGTCGTCTTGGGTCATCATCTGAGAGATCGCGCCCTCATGATCCTTGATGACTTCGGAGAATTCGTTCAAGGCATCGCGGTGCGCATCGAGCGCGTCCTGGATTTTGTTCGGTCCGCCTTCAATGCTGTGATTGTCCTCCGTGATGTACCTATCAAGCGTGTCGGAAAGATCGAACAGGAGCCTCTTCATGCGCTGCTGGTGCTCGGCCATGGCATTTTGCTTCACCTCGGGACCGCACCAGTGCTCGTAATCCGTGCTGAATGATTGACTGCACCAGCGCTCATAATCGGCCGCGAACTGCTTATGCTGGCTCGTGATGACGCGTAACGCCGCGAGATCTCCCTTGTAGGTTTTGACCGCGGCTTTATCATGGACAGCACCATTGCCGTCTTTGGAACTAACCACTGCCTGAAAGTCCGCCTGAAGTCTGGCGAGGACAATATCCATCGCCCGCTGATGGCTCATCATCTCCGTTCCGATAGCCGGTCGCTCCTGCTGTCCGGCGCCGGGTTGCGGTGTCGCCTGCGCCCGCCCTACGGAGAGAAGAACTATCGCCAAGGACGTTGAAATTACTGCCGAGAAAAACGACTTGTATTTCATTTGCAATTCCTCCCTCTGTGGAGTGATTCCAGTGCGTCGGGATCCGGTCTTCGGTGACGCGATGGGCGCAATAGTCGGTTGGGGCCCCGGTCGTCCTCCCTTCCTCCAGATCCCGAACTTTGATGAGACAGGCCGGCTCGTTCAATGAGTCATGCGAACCACGTTCAAGTTTCGACGGAACGGACTGTCTCAATCTGCTGTTGTCAATATCCTCCCCGTCTCGACTCCGCAAGTCGGTGGCGAGAATGCTCGATCTTGGCCTGTACCCGCTGCACTGTGAAGTGCTTGTTGTTCACAGCCAGGGGTAGCGTCGTACCCGTCATCGGATCGTTGAACAGAACAAGATTCGGGTTTCCGGTCCGGGGCACTCCACGTTGAACGCCCACAAACTGCCCGCCTGGCTTGCAAATGGCCGCCTTCGCCAACTGCAGAATCAGCATCGTTGTTTCCCGGTAGCTGTGGAGATTGGGCATTGGTTCTGTTCCTGCCGGTACAGACTGCACGTCCTGTGCCAAAGGGTTGCGGTAGGATTTGGGTTGATAAGGCTTGAAAATCAATGAGTCAGCTCATTCTTCAGCAGCCGAAGATCGTTTGCACTGCCGCAAATCCGCCATTCCTCTGGCGCATTTGGAGCAAACAGCAGTGGCTGTAGGGGGACCACTATCGCGAGGTGCGGGAATCGGCAGGAATCTGCTTCTACCGCTCTCGAGGTCCTGAATGGCATCCCGCGTGCAGTGCTAAAATCGCGCTCGTGAGGACATCGGCAAAAGACTGGCAGCGCGCGGCAATTCTGGCAGCGGCAATCGCGGCCGTGGCGTTGCTGCACTACCACACACCGGTAAGCCACGTATGGATCCACCCACTGTTACAGCGGGCATATTACATTCCGGTTTTGCTTGCAGCCTTATGGTTTGGCTGGAAGGGTGGCTTAGCAGCGGCAACTCTGGCGGGAGCCTCCTATATTCCGCACATTATGATGGCGTGGAATTTCGAGCCTCAATACAAAGCCGCCCAATACATTGAGATCGGAATGTTTTTTGCGATTGCGGCTCTCACCGGCGTGCTGGCAGATCACGAGCGCGCTCAGCGGCATAGGGTCGAGGAGACTGCTCGCCGGCTGAGCGAGGTGTATACGCAATTGCAAAAGTCATTCGAGCAACTCCGTCGCGCAGACCGCATGTCCGCGTTAGGGGAGCTGTCGGCAGGACTCGCACACGAGGTTAGGAACCCGCTCGGGTCCATCGAGGGCGCAGTCCAAATCTTGGGACGCCGCGATCTGGAAGAGAATACGCGTCAGGAATTCACGGAGATGGCCTCGCGAGAGGTCGTGCGGCTAAAGGGGCTGCTTACTCACTTCCTCGAATTCGCGCGGCCACAACAGCCGCGCGTCGTCGCGTCGGACATGGAGTTGTTGCTTCACTCGGTGGCAAAGCTGGCAAGTGAAACAGCAAAGATGGCACAGGTCGAGATCCTGGTTGAGTCAGAGTCAACTTTGCCCCAAGTACCGATTGACCCGGAACAGATCAGGCAAGTGCTCCTGAACCTTGTCATCAATGCGGTGCAGGCTATGCCGAATGCCGGCCAGATCCGATTGCGTGCAACTCATGAGGGAGAGAATATTCGCATCGAGATTGAGGACCAAGGTGTTGGCATCCCTGCGGATGACGTGGAAAGGATCTTCGACCCGTTCTTTACGACTCGCGACAACGGAACAGGACTTGGCCTTTCGATTGCTTACCAAATTGTGAGCCAGCACGGCGGGCATATCGCCGCAAAGAGGAACCCGGAACGCGGCATGACGTTCACAGTGACACTGCCATTGGCGGCGAGCGCTGCTGAGCCGACTCTCGCAAGGAGCTAAATGGCGAACGAATTGATTCTCGTGGTCGACGATGACGCCAGCCAGCGGCGGCTGGTTGAGTTCTGGCTGAAGGAAGCGGGGTACACCGTCGTCACGGCACCGGATGGCCGGGCCGGTCTCCTGACGTTTACGGAAAAAAACCCCGCACTCGTGATTGCTGACATCCGCATGCCTGGGCTCAGCGGCCTCGATTTGCTTGGCCGCATCAAGGCCCTGAACGCGGATACGCCCGTCATTCTGATCACCGCCTTCGGCACCGTCGGTGATGCCGTGGATGCAATGAAACTGGGTGCGGCCGACTACGTCCTCAAACCGCTCAATGCGGACGAACTCAAAGTCAACGTTCAGCGCGCCCTGGAACACCGGCAGTTGGTGGACGAGAACCGCTATCTTCGCGATTTCAGCGATACGGCGTTCCGGTTTGAAAACCTGGTGGCCGGCTCAAAAAGGATGCGCGACGTCTTCAATCTCGCGGCACATGTCGCGCGCCGCGATTCCACGGTTCTCGTTACCGGAGAATCCGGCACAGGCAAGGAACTGATCGCGAAGGCCATTCACCAGAACAGCCTTCGTGTTTCGAAGCCGTTCATCACGGTGAACTGCGGGGCCATTCCCGAGAGCTTGATTGAATCGGAGCTGTTCGGCCACCGCAAGGGATCGTTCACTGGCGCCGTCGCCGATCGCGTGGGTAAATTCGAAGCCGCAAACGAAGGCACGGTTTTTCTCGATGAGGTGGGAGAGCTTCCTATCAATCTTCAGGTGCGCCTGCTGCGCGTGATTCAAGAGCGCGAGATCGATAAGATTGGCTTTCCGAAGCCGATAGCCGTAAATGTGCGCATCATTGCGGCGACGAACCGGGACTTGCGCACGCAGATTGAGGACGGCCAATTCCGAGAGGACCTCTTTTATCGTTTGAGTGTGGTGACCGTGGAACTGCCGCCCTTACGCGAGCGGCGGGATGATGTTCCCCTGCTGCTGACTCACTTTCTGAAGAAGCACTGTTCTCGGTATCAGCTGCCTTTACCATCGATCAGCGACGGCGCGCTGGAAATCTTGACTCGCTATGACTGGCCGGGAAACGTCCGGGAGTTGGAGAATGTCGTCGAGCATGCGGTTGTGCTTGGCGCTTCAGAAACGATCCGAACCGAAGATTTGCCGGCCCACATGCGAAATGCAACATCCCGGATCAGCTCCATCAGCCTCAAGTTGCCCGACGAGGGGATCGACCTTGAGGGAGTGGAGAAGGAGATCCTGTTGCAGGCTCTTGAGAAGAACCAGTGGAATCAGACACGGACTGCGCGGTATCTGAACATCAGCAGGAAGACGCTTATTTATAGGATGGAGAAGTTCTCTCTCATACCGACGGCATCCTCCAAACCGCAGGTCGACGAAGAGGGTGAGCACGTCTCCTGAAGGAGATCCCGAGTCGCTCGAAATTGTTCTCGCCGTCAATTACTGAATAGAAGAATTTTGCGCGCGTCTTTAGACGGAGGCCAAGAATGCCCTGTCCGAGCATACGGCGCCGCGAAGCCCCTATATGTCCAGCGCGTTGTTCTCAAGTGTGGCTGGAATGATCCCACCCGTACTGACGCTCGGGTAGCCAATCGAAGGCATTGAATCGAGCCCTGGTTCGCAGTTCACTTTATCCAGACGCCACCCCGAGATCCCGAGACATCGCATCGGTCTGATGCGAACCCCTGGTTGAAATGCGCCAACCGGTGCCGGATTTGCGGCAATTCAAGCGGCTTCCAAGCTATCCGAGCGTGGCCTATCCTGACTTTTCGTAGGAAAGCGCCATGTGGAGAAGCGGTGGAGATATGGCACGTTCCGTGCTTATGGACATAGCGGGAAAAGTACAGATGCTCGCGCGCGAACGATCGATCGGGATGGTTGAGGAGATCCGGCGCGGCTGGGGCTATGACCGCTCAGGTCGCTGGCATCGAGGCATTGCCGAGGTAGTGCCGATCCGAAAAGAAGCCGGGACGGGTGAGGATGATCCGTTAGCTCCCGCTCGTGGCGTCGTCTGGGGTCTTTTGTTGTCGGTCGTCTTCTGGCTTCCGATTGGCGCGACTCTCTTTCTGTGGTGGAGGCGATAGAAGAGGGCGTTCCTGCGAACCGGTCAGTCAAAGGAAATCTCCGCTGCCGGCCCGCAGTAGGGCGCGGGCGCTGGATGCGCCGCGGCGCCAAGGGCGTTTCCAGGGACGGTACAACTCGGAGCCACCAAGATGAGGGCGATGTGGCCCTGAAGAAGCCGGGCGGATACAGGTTCCCTGGAAACGCCAAAGAAAGCTGGCAATACCATGCGTTCTGTTCTCACAGTGATTGGCATCATGCTCCTGTCCGAGACCATGGTTTTCCCCGCGACGGAGAAAATACCAAACACGCAAGACCTTGCCAGAATGGAAGCGAGGGCTGCACAGGCCAGCGCCGAGAATAGGCTCTTTGCCTATGCAGAACTGATTCATATCTCGACCGATCTGGTTGTCACCCAAATGCAGGCGGGCGACGAGGAGCAAGCGTCCGTTACGCTCGAATGCGTGCGGACCTACGCCTCCAAGGCCGATGTACAGGCCGCGAAGAACACGCGGAAGCTAAAGAACATGGAGAAACTCCTCGAACACAGCGAATTCCGGCTCCGGGAACTGCAGATGGGCGCCCCGCTTGACATCCGCCCTCTTCTCGAAAAGGCGCTCAAGCAAGTGACAGAGGTCCAGTCCGCGTTGTTGCTGCGCATCTTTGAACGCTAACCAGAAAACCTCCAGCGAAAGGTGCCTCCTCGGAAGTTGGTGATCCCCCGGAACCGGAGGCGCTGTGCGCATCACGTTCGTGGCTGCCTTGCATTCTCTTCTGATTGTTTGGGCTGCTAGCTCGTTGCCTTCTTCTGCCCTCGGCAGATCCACCTTTAACCGTCAAGAGTGGGTCCAAGGCTGGTCCAACTAGGCAGCCTATGGATGCTTTCGACCACCGCTTGCCGCAAATCAGGCAAGAACACCGAAACTCCAGAAACCAGATCCAGTGCCGAAAAACTGGAACTATCGCAAAATGAACCAGCTAGGCTCACGAAAAGGTTACCGCGCAAATGGCACGCCGCCTGCATCATGCAGGCGTGAGGTGATTCAGGAACGGCATGACTCCGATGGTGAAAGGCTTCTCCATTTCGGCTCAAAGAGCAGCCAGTTATCAAGAGGCCTTTCCCTACCTGTGCAGCGGACTCAAGCGGCGTGGTTTTGAAATCCTCAGTGAGCTGCGGGTAGGTCCGGCATTGGAACACGAGCTGGGATTGAGTTGGACGCATCTTGGATTGCCATGGCGCAGCTATACCGTCCTGGTGGTGTGGAGTCCGCCGGATGTCTGCCAAGCTGTATTGAGCGACCGCGACGGCGGGTTGCTGGCGCCCTTCAACATCTGCGTTGCCGGCGATGGGAGTTCGACGGTCGCATCGGTAATCAATTACTACGGCGCCTTGATCCCGCGGGATGGTCCCGTCGGTATTCGGCTTGTCATTCGAAACCTGACACGCAAGATCTACGAGGTTTTGGAGGAGTTCGCGAATCAGGAAGAACCGGTAGTACGTAGCGACGTGGAGGTGGCTGAGGTTCACACGATCTGAACGGGCTGAGCGAAACGTTTTTTGTCGCGACCCTTGCAGGAACCCGGCGTCTGCGGTAGATGGCACCAACAACGGCCAGTCCTACCGAAGTTGTGGAAGGCGCAGACGCCGGGAACTGCGGGTAAGTGACATCTCAGTCCGCACCAGGTCAGCAGCGAGGTTGCTTGATTGCGCGGGTTGCAAGGGGAAGAGATTCCACCCGCGTCACCACAACGGAAGAGGGTTGTAGACATCAGGGACAAAGATCCATTTCAGTTTCATTTGGAAAGGGGAAGGTTATGGCAAAGGGTTCGGTTTTGAAAGCGGAAGCACCCGAAACGGCAATTGCTGCCACTCCGTCGGAAGAACTCGAGGCACGCATTCGGCAGCGAGCCCATGAATTGTACGAGGCCCGCGGCGGGGAAGACGGTCACGATATCGAGGACTGGCTTCAAGCTGAGGCAGAAATCAACGCCGGCTAGACCCGCGCGCCGGCTGTAAATTGGGCGATTGAAAAACCGGTGTGCATACGATGCGCGGGTTACATGCACGTCAAGGAGGGAGTTGTCCTTCATGTCGGTTGCTAAGGGCGCCAATACCAATATAGGACCTGATCGGATGGGATCGAGATGAGGGTCATAAAACGGATTGCAGTTCTCACTTCCGGCGGGGATGCGCCGGGCATGAACTCGGCCATCCGCGCGGTAACACGCTGCGCGCTGGCTCAGGAATGGGATGTTCTTGGGGTGCGGCGTGGTTACGCAGGTCTGGTCGAAGACGAAGTCGAGCCCCTCACCGGCCGCTCGGTCAGCAACATCATGCAGTGCGGCGGGACCGTGCTCGGCAGCGCGCGATGCCCGGAGTTCGAGGCAGAACCTACCCGCCGCCAGGCGCTCCGTAACCTCCAACAAAATCGGATCGACGCGCTGGTTGTGATTGGTGGCAACGGATCGCAGACTGGCGCTTTGGCTCTTGCCGAGATGGGCCTGCCAGTCGTGGGTGTGGCTTCGACGATCGACAATGATTTGGCCGGAAGCGAGGTCACGATCGGTGTAGATACCGCGTTGAACATTGCTCTCGAAGCAATTGATCGTCTTAAGACCACTGCATCATCGCATCAACGCGCGTTTTTGGTTGAAGTGATGGGCCGCAAGTGCGGTTACCTGGCTTTAATGGCGGGACTCGCCGGAGGCGCCGAGATCGTCGTGATTCCGGAAAGAGAAACTTCACCGGCAGAAGTGGCCCGTCAACTGCGCGCGGCGTACGAGCGAGGCAAGCGGCACGCATTGGCTGTTGTTGCCGAAGGTGCGCTTTATGATGCCGCCAAACTCGATGCGTGGTTCCGCGAACATGCCGGGCAGGTGGGCTTCGATACGCGCACCACCACGCTGGGGCACGTGCAGCGCGGCGGCACGCCCACGGCCTTCGACAGGCTGCTGGGCGCTCGCCTCGGTGCGGGAGCGGTGGCGGCGCTGACGCGAGGGGAGCAGGGAGTTCTTGTGGGCCTCAACGAGGGCAAGGTCACGACAACGCCCTTAACCGAGGTAGTCGGCGTTCCGAAGATTGTCGATCCGGAGCTATTCCGGCTGGCTTCCGTTCTGGAGAAGTGATGAGCAGCCCAGGCGGGCAAGAAAGGCTTGATATGAGCAGCGTGCAAAAAGATCCCGTTTGCGGCATGGTGGCATCGCCTGAAACAGGATTGTCGCTGGTTTATGAGGGGCAAACGATCGGCTTCTGTTCCGAGTATTGCAGGGAGAAATTCCAGCAGAACCCGCGTCGCTACCTGGCCAGCGTCATTCACGTGGATGACGACGCAAAAGAAGGCCGGCGCATTGCGTATTTCACAATGGAGGTTGCTCTCGATCGGGATATTCCAACGTACTCTGGCGGCCTCGGCGTTCTGGCAGGAGACATGCTCCGGGCGTGCGCGGACCTTCATGTGCCCGTGGTCGGAGTCAGCATGTTGTGGCGCAAGGGATACTTCGAGCAAGTCCTTGATTCCACCGGGCGGCAGCGGGAGCTGCCGGTCAACTTCAAACCGGGATTGCCTTTACGGCCTCTCGCTCCGCACGTGGAGGTTTCGATTGAGGGACGCCCGGTCTGGGTTCGTGCCTGGCAGTACGCTCTCGGAGATGCGGACTTCACGCTTCCCGTCATTCTTCTGGACACCGACGTAGAGCAGAACAGCGAATACGACCGGAGCCTTACGGATCACCTCTACGGGGGTGACCAGCGATACCGGCTGGCGCAGGAGGCGATCCTTGGCATCGGCGGTGTGCGAATGCTCCAGACATTGGGTTACTGCGGAATCCAGCGCTACCACATGAACGAGGGTCATGCCAGTCTGCTGGTTCTGGAATTGCTGAACTGGCAGGGGGGAACAGAGCCTGTTGATTGGGACTTCGAAGATGTCCGGCAACGATGCATCTTTACAACGCACACTCCCGTTCCCGCGGGCCATGACCAGTTCGATTGGCAGTCTGTGCAACGAGTTGCCGGACCGATGGTTTCAGCGGACGTGCTCCGCATGCTGGGCGGGCAGGAGAAGCTCAACATGACACTGCTCGGACTCAACCTCAGCCGGTATGTGAATGGCGTCGCCCAGCGGCACGAAGAGGTATCGCGAGAAATGTTTCCCGGCTATCCCATTCACCACATCACCAACGGCGTGCATTCTGCAACGTGGACTTGTGAAAGCTTCCAGCGGCTCTATGACGAATACATACCCGACTGGCGCAGGGATCCGGCCATGCTCCGGAAGGCGCTGAATATTCCAAACGAAAAGATAGCGGCCGCCCACGCGGAGGCTAAGGCAAGGATGTTCACTTTCGTGAAGGAGAGAACGGGCCGCACCCTGTCCGACGAAGCGCTAACCCTAGGATTCGCACGTAGAGCAACGGCATACAAACACGCCGGCCTAGTCTTTACGGATCCAGCGCGTCTCGTTCAGATTGCAAAAACCGCCGGTCCGTTGCAGTTTGTTTTTGCGGGAAAGGCGCACCCGCAGGACGAGGGAGGCAAACGGGAAATCGAGCATATCGTTAGGTTCGCGCGAGAGATCGGAGAGGACATTCCAGTTGTGTACCTCGAAAACTACGACCTCGCGATGGCAAAGCTGTTGGTATCAGGAACTGATTTGTGGCTCAATACACCGCAGCGTCCCATGGAAGCTTCCGGGACTTCGGGCATGAAGGCGGCGCACAATGGAGTTCCCAGCTTCAGTACTCTGGACGGCTGGTGGATAGAAGGCCACATTGAAGACGTGACCGGCTGGTCGATCGGTTCCTCCGCCTCATCTGACCCGGAGAGAGATGCCGAGGCTCTGCTGAACAAACTCGAAGAGGTCATTCTGCCAGCGTTTCATCACAATCGTGAGCATTGGATGGACGTCATGCGCCACGCGATTGCGCTGAACGCGTCATACTTCAATACGCACCGAATGGTGCAGCAATACGTTACCAACGCCTATCTCGGATAGCGGACCTCTCGTTCGTCGTCCGACAAACACGAAAGGAATCGAGGCTGCTTGGTACGCAATGACAGTTTTTCATTTCATGAATTAGGTTCAGGTTCTCAAAGTGAGTGATCCTGTTACCGAGAGGTCTAAATGCACGACTGGTTTGCGCTCGAAGGATCTCCATCTCCACTCGGGGTTACATGGATCGAGGACGAGGCAGCATACAACTTTGCCCTTTATTCAAGGCATGCAACCGCAGTCACGCTGTTGCTCTATTCCGAGATCGACCTCGCGACGCCAACTTATGAACACCGGCTCAATCCTCTCCTCAATAAGTCGGGCCGAATCTGGCATTGCCGGCTGCGGAAAAGTTCAATTCCAGACGCTCGGTACTACGCATATCAAGTCGCCGGGCCCAAGACAGTAGAAGAGGGGCACCGTTTCGACGCACGCAAGGTCTTGCTCGATCCTTACGCGCGCTGTGTGTGCTTCCCAACGCGGTTCAGCCGTGCGGCTGCATCGAGCCCCGGTTCGAACGCCGGCAGGGCCCCTCTTGGACTCATAACGAGCGGACCGCGCGGTAAATGGGCCGAAGATCGAGGTCATGCGCATACCTCCGATCTCGTCATCTACGAGTTGCATGTGCGCGGCTTCACCAAAAGGGAGAACTCGGGCGTTCCGATGCCTCACCGCGGCACCTTCCTTGGAGTGGTCGAAAAGATTCCTTATTTGAAGGAACTGGGTATCACGGCGGTGGAGCTGCTTCCGGTCATGCAGCAGGACCCGCAGGAAGGAAGCTACTGGGGCTACATGCCCTTGAACTTCTTTTCCCCCCATCATGAATACGCCAGCGCCGGCAAGCCCTTCGATGCACTGAACGAATTCCGAATGATGGTACGAGCCCTGCATGAGGCTGGAATTGAAGTGTTACTGGATGTGGTGTACAACCACACCGCTGAAGGGAATGAAGAAGGCCCGACTTACAGCTATCGCGGCATCGACAACACGACCTATTACCTTCTCGAACCGGATCGGTGCCGTTATCGGAATGACAGCGGCACGGGCAATACTCTCAACTGCGCCAACCCCTATGTGCGCAAGATGATCCTGGACAGCATGCGGTTCTGGAGGGAACAAATGCGCGTGGATGGTTTTCGCTTCGACCTAGCCTCCATCTTCACGCGGAACGAGGACGGGACCATCAACCTCTCTGACCCGCCTGTGATCGCGGAAATAGGCGCCAGCCCGGAACTGGAGAATCTGCGCTTAATTGCGGAGGCGTGGGATCCAGCCACCTACCAGTTGGGCCAAGGTTTTCCCGGGATTTCGTGGCTGCAATGGAACGGCCAGTTCCGCGACGATGTGCGCGCCTTTTTGCGCGGCGACGCGGATATGGTTCCGAAGCTGATGTCGCGTATCTACGGAAGCTGCGACATCTTTCCCGACGATCTCGCGAACTCCTATCGGCCCTACCAGAGCGTAAATTTCGTGACCTGTCATGATGGGTTCTGCCTGTATGATCTTGTTTCCTACGGCCGGAAACACAATGAGGCCAACGGTCACGGCAACACAGACGGAACCGATTGCAACCTAAGCTGGAACTGTGGCTGGGAGGGTGATGTTGGAGCGCCAGCCTCTGTGCTCGAGGTGCGCAGACAACAAGTGAAGAATTTCTGCACACTGCTGTTCCTGTCGAATGGCACGCCAATGTTCTGTGCCGGGGATGAATTTATGAATACCCAGCGAGGGAACAACAATCCCTACAACCAGGACAACGAGACCACCTGGCTGAACTGGGATCTGCTTGACCAAAACCGGGACATATTCCGCTTCTTCAGTAGCATGATCGCTTTCCGCAAAAGCCATCCCTCCATCTCCCGCAGCCGGTACTGGCGCGATGACATCCGCTGGTATGGAACTTCAGGTGGTCCTGATCTTGGCCAGGATTCACGTTGCTTGGCATACTTTCTCGATGGCGCGGTCCTCAACGACGCGGACATTTATGTCATGATCAACGGCTCTCCGGACCCAGTTGCATTTATCGTGCAGGAGGGCCATCCGGGGGAATGGCGCCGCGTGATCGACACCAGCCTGCCGTCGCCAAATGACATCTGCGATCCCGGAACCGAGTTCCGTTTATCGGACTCCGGATACGTCCTAAAATCCAGGTCTATTGTCGTTCTTATTCGTCGACAATGAGCCGTAAAGCACGGACAGGCCTGCCTGCTCGCGATCCGAAACAGCACATTCTTGGTCGAGGGAGGAGCGGGTCTATCATGCATGTGCTCCTTGTTGCGTTTGTGTGAGGAGTGCTATACATAGGGCAGGTCGATCCGGCACTTCCCCAAGGTTGCACCCAAGTTGCCGCGGCCCCGCAACCCGATGCTTCGGAAAACCATTCTCGTTGTGGCTCTGTTCGCGCTGACGGTCACCCAGGCGCTGGCGGTGAATTGTGATTTGCGCTGCGCGCTGATGGATGAATCGCCGGGAAACGACAGTTGCAATCCACATGCGTCGATGGCAATGGGACACGAACAGATGGAACATTGTCACGGAATGTCCATGCAAGCAGGTAGTGAATCGACTGCCGAACTGATTGGACATGATGGCTGTGGAGCTGCGATCTGCAACGTAGGGTTGGTCGCGCTGATGAAGAGCCCCGCTACGGGCGATTCGCTAGCCTCCACGTCGTCCGCGACACATCCAGTGCTCGTGACTCTCCCTGCACCGGCTGGCGGAAGTCTCCGGAGCATGGCGTTACGGCGCTCGTCGCGACAAGCGGGGAATACCCCACTCGAGTTGCGCCCAGGCTCTTCTCTCCGTATCTAGCTCAATCTCCTCACTTCGCATTTCACCGGGTTGTCAGGCGTATTTCGCCTCGGCACTTTCCATGTCCACCCTTTCACCCGATGGGGAGTTGTTCTCATGAGCAGTCGACGAACCTTCATTCAAAAGGCGCTGGGGCTTGGCGCCAGCGTGTTTGCTACTTCAAAGCTATCGGCCGAAACGTCGGGCCGGCCAGCCTCGCGCATCGCTCGGAGCAACAACCGAAATCGAGACGCGGCCTTCAATATGCCTGTCGTGACCACCGATATTGGCGATCTGCCGTTCACGATGGACGGAAACGTCAAAGTTTTTCGGCTCGTCGCGGAGGTCGTAAGGCAGCAGATCAATCCGATGAAGTCCATCGATGTTTGGGGCTTCAATGGCAGCGCGCCGGGACCGACCATTCAAGTGAACCAGGGCGATCGAGTCCGCGTGGTCTTCGAGAACCATTTGCCCGAGCCAACCTCGCTTCATTGGCACGGCTTCGAAGACACGATCCCAAACGACGGAATGCCGGGCATCAGCCAGCCGCCGGTCAAGCCCGGTGGCCGCTTTGTCTATGAATTCGACATCCATCAGGAGGGCACCTACTTCTACCACTCGCACATGGCAATGCAAGAGATGGCGGGCATGCTCGGCGGTTTCATCATGCACCCCAAGGAGCCGTATCGCCCGCATTGCGACAAGGACTTCCTGATTCATTTACAGGAATACGCGGTCCTGCCCAGCAACACCGTTCCCAACACCATGAACATGGAGTTCAACTGGTTGTTGTTTAACGGTAAAGCCGGCCCGGCCACCACGCCTCTGATTGTGAGGTTGGGTGATCGCGTGCGCGTTCGCTTCGTAAACCTGGGTATGGATCACCATCCAATGCACCTGCATGGGCACACGTTCTATGTGACGGGAACGGAGGGCGGGCGTATTCCGGAAGGCGCCTGGTGGCCTGGCAACACCGTGCTTGTCGGCGTGGCGCAAGCCCGGGCAGTCGAGTTTGTGGCCAACAATCCCGGCGACTGGATGCTGCACTGCCACCTGCCGCACCACATGATGAACCAGATGTCTTCGGTTGCCGGAAAGATGACGCGTTCGATGGGTATGCCCGCGGGAGGCGATATGAACACCGGCATGGGGATGCTGCAGGGCGAACCTGGCGCTCCTCTCGGTGAGGACTATGGCCCCACGCTCGGCCGCGGTCTTGGCGGGGTCGGGAACACGACGGATACCTCAACCACGAATGGCCCTCTCTCGCAACAGAAGGCGATGGACGCAATGCCTGGCATGCAGCACGACATGGGCAACATGCAGATGGACCAGATGTCGCCGGACGACATCGCAAAGAATGCGAACGACGTCCCAAACTTTCCGCAGGACGCTTACATGGAAGGGCCAATGATGGCAATGGATGGCGCCGTTGAACGGCCCGAGAATTATGGCCTGAATGCGGGCTGGAGCGGGTTCATGCAGGGAATGATGACCTTTGTCCGCGTGCTGCCGCCCGACAAATACGACGAAGTGATTTCGCGCATGAAGAAAGCCAACCGTCCGCATGATCCCTATACTGCCATTCTGGAGCGTGCCTAATGCCCAGACAGAGAACGACAATTCCGATATTCACACTTGCGATTGTGATCGCTTTCGGCACGCCAGTGTTGGCGCAGAACCCCGGATCTTCACCCTCGCCGCAGAGCAAGTGCATGGAGGGCATGGTCATGCCGGGATGCCCTCAGCCAACCAAGAAAGAGCAACCAAATACGAAGCAGAATATGCCCGGCATGCAGCACGAACGGCACGACATGGGAAATATGCAGACGACCGTGCCTCAGCTGCCGCAGGGTCCGGATACTCATGCCACGATGACGTTGCAGGAACCCGAAGAGACGGAGCACAAGACGGGATCCAACCTGCCTGCTCCGGAACTTCTAAAGGACGTCGCGTCGCGGCCGGCGATGTCTCTCGCGAACTTTCTCGAACTCGCCGATCAAAACAACCCCACGCTTAAAGAAGCGAATGCCCTTGTCCGCCGCTCACAGCAGAAGGCGCGCCAGGCTGGCCTGTATCCGAATCCCTCCATTGGATATCAGGGTGAGCAGATCCGTGGTGGTTCTTATGGGGGCGGCGAGCAAGGCGCCTTTGTGCAGCAGACCATAGTACTGGGCGGAAAGCTGGGACTCCGGCGCAACATTCACGAGCAGGAGATGCGATCGGAACAGGTCGGCGTCGAAGAACAAACCTATCGGGTCCATGCCGACGTGCAACAGGCATTTTACGATGCGCTGGCCGCTCTAACCACGGTACATCTACGCCAGCAGTTACTTGGCCTTGCGCTCGACGCAGTAGAAACTGTCCATCAACTGGCCAATGTTGGACAGGCAGATGCGCCGGACATCCTGCAGACAGAGGTCGAGGCTGAGCAGGCCAAGGTTGATTACAGCTCCGCGCAGCGGGAGTATCTCAAGACCTTCCACGTTCTGGCTGCACTTGCAGGAAATAGTGATCTCGCCGTCCGCTCACTTGATGGCGATCTGGAGAAGACACCCGATCTCAATACAGAGCAGATGCTGGAATCGGTCGTTACTCAAAGCCCTACCGTGAAACGGGCGCGCCAAGAGATCGTCGTTGCTCAAGCGCGCCTGAAGGACGCGAAACGCGAACCCATTCCCGACCTGCAACTTCGTGCCGGCGAGCAGTACAACGGAGAACATGTGAGCGAAAACCCGCTCAAGCCAACAGGAGCGCAGAGTTTTGCAAGCGCTAGCATCAATCTTCCTCTCTGGAACCGCAACCAGGGCAATGTGCAGGCCGCCAGAGCTGAAATCGAACGCGCGGAACAGGATCTCGCTCGCGAACAGCTATCGCTTCAACAACAAGCGGCGCCGATGGCCCAATCGTATGAATCCGCGAAGTTCGAGGCGGACCGCTACAAGACGCAGCTCATTCCACGCGCGACACGGGCATATGAACTGTATCTGAAGAAGTACCAGAGTATGGCTCAAGCTTATCCTCAGGTGCTCGTCTCCCAGCGGACGCTCTTCCAATTGCGGGTCAGCTATGTGATGGCTCTCCATGAGGAATGGCGCAATGCGATAGCGCTCCAGAACTACATGCTGAACGGCGGGCTGCACGCTCCAGTATCGAGCGACACTCCGAGCACAACCATCAATCTTCCCAATGCCAGTGGGGCACAGGAGTGAGCAAGATGCAGCGAAAGATCATGATTTCACTTGCTGCTATCGTCCTGCTCGCGGTGTTCGCCTGCATTTTTCTTGTTGGCCAGATGATCCATCGGGGATTTAGCACGAGAGAACAGCCGGGAGTCGTGGAGTCCTCGCTTGCAACCGCCATGCGGGACGCAGCCATCTCTGCGCGCTATAAGACCATGAAAAACCCCGTCGCAGTCACCCCCGAGGCCATCCAGGAAGGGATGGATCATTGGGCGGATCACTGTGCCACCTGTCACGCGAACAATGGCAGCGGCGACACCATGTATGGGAGGACCATGTACCCTCGTCCGCCGGACATGCGCCAGAACGACACTCAACGGAAGTCCGATGGTGAACTCTACTGGACCATCAAGAATGGCGTGAGACTGAGCGGAATGCCTGCATTCGGCGCTCCCGGCGATGACGATATGGACAGCTGGAAGCTGGTCGCCTTCATTCGCCATCTTCCTTCGCTTTCCCAAAGCGAGGAGCAGGGGATGGAAAAGATGAACCCGAAGTCACCGCAGGAAATGGAAGAGGAGCAAGAGGAAGAGAACTTCCTGAACGGGAGTGCAACTCGTTCGCAATCACAACCTACACATCACCACGGAAAGGAAACGCCATGAATCGCCGAGTTCTGATTGTAGCTCTGCTGCTGTCTACGGTGTCCCTGCTGGCGCATGCACATGAAGGCATGATCCATGTCATGGGGACTGTGACCGCCTTGACGGACAAATCCGTTACGGTCCAGACCGCGGACAGGAAGACTGTCGAGGTTGTCTTGACCTCCGCCACGACTTACGAAAAAGGAACGCAACCCTCGAACTGGAAACAGTTGAAAGTTGGCGACCGGGTTGTCATTCATGCGATGAAGGTCAAGGATTCTCTACAGGCGCATAGCGTGCGATTCACCGAATCGACAATGCCAAGTCATTGACCGCCAGGTCGGACAAAACGGTTCCACCAACAGCTCGCGGGACTGCCCAACGATGGACATGCGTGCAATGCAAAAGTGGGCGATCGGCGTGAAGCAACAGTCGCAATCTACCACGAGGATGGTCACGGGCTCGTGCTGGCGATGACGAGCCCGGTCAATCTACCGACACACACTGCGCTCACCGTTTCACGGCGCGAAGCGATGGCCTATGATGCTTCGGCCATGTTTGTCATTTGCCCCTTATTTTGGCAATCACTCTAGCGGGATTTAGCTTTGGCAGATTGATGTCCAGTTGCGTACTCAACCTCCAACTTCCATTCAGGTCCTTGTCATTAAAAAAGGTGGGACCGACCAGAAGACTAATGTCGCTGGTGAAATAGTAGTAGAGACCGCCCCCGGCCGCGCCCAGGGCATTTTTGCCCGACTGGTAGTCTGCTGCGAAGACAACCTTGCTGTATTCTACTGAGCCATCCTTGCCCGTCACCGGGACAAATGAGTGGTCGAATGCCGTCATAAAGCCGACGTTCTGGTACTTGCCGTCGCTCGAGATGAGTGCTGCATGATTACCCATGTATGGCCCAGCCGACACCCGCCCAACCTTTGGGATTGTCTTACCGATTACCGCGTAGGCAACGTCGTAATCCAAGCGCGATTCGCCTGGCTTGAGGTCGAATTTCTTGCCCGCACAGAATACGCCAATTTCGAGAGCAGGCTGATACTTGGAGTATGAGCCTTCTGGGGTGCCGAACTTTGCGTTAAAGAGCCACGGGTGAGGAGTGTTTGCGAAATAGTCGATACCGGTTTCCATTTGGAATTTCCTGAAAGGAAGTACACCGATGGTTGGCGAGGTCATGTCTGTTGGGAATGCCGCATTCGAATTTGTGACCGGCGTACTTAGTCGGAAATAGTTGTCAATTCCCAGGTGAAGGACTCCATAAGGCTGAATATCTTGGGTCATTAGAGTCCAGAACGTTGTCGAAGGGTAGCAAAAGCGACGCGCCCCGCAGCCAGCGAAATGGCGACGATCGCAGTCAGTGTTCCTCGCATCATCACCCGCCTCGTCAATTGACGATTAGCGATCCTTGTCAATACTGAAAGAGTCCGGAATAAACGAGCCATCTGGTTGTCCTTTCCTGGAAAAGTATTTGAGCTGCAACGACACGTTTTCACCGCATGAGTGGTTTGTCTCCACGGATGCAGGGACTCGTTTTGAAACAACACGACGCCTAAGGGCGGATCAGGCTAATCACCGCGCATGCGTGCCGCATTGTCTTTTCGAGGAAGTGTGGCGAGGAGCTCTAACACCACTGTTGCAAAAGGAACATCAGGATGATATGAGGATCATGGAAGAAAGTTGCTCATTATAAATGATTTAGTGAACATGCGCGTGTGATAATCACAAGATACAAAAACAACTCCACTCGGTCGGGGACAGACCGTCGCTTGCGACATCCAGATAGATTCAAGAGGCTCCGTAGGCACTGCACCGGAGTCCTTGGAAGCGGATGGAATCACACGATTCGCGTCCGCCCCAAGCTATCGATGGCTACTTCAGTGTGAGCAAATACGTCACGAGGGTGTCGAGATCTTTCGCCGGAACATCCATTGGCGGCATCGTGCTCCCGGAAGGTGGCGACACGATGAGTTTCTTCAGTTCTTCGACAGTCCTCTTGCTTCCAATCCCGTCAAGCGCGGAAGCGGTATTGCCGGCGCCTGCCACCGAGTGGCATGACGAGCAACCGTAAGACTCGAACAACTGCTTCCCGGCAGCGACAGGTGAAGAACCTGAAGTTGCGCCAATGGCTTCACGTGCAGCCGCTTTACGATGGATTTCGTCATACGCGAGGAACTTCGCGATCTGGTCCGCTTCTCGGCTGTTGAAATGAGAGCTCGCCATTGCCTGCATTTGTTTGACAACAGCCGTCCACTGCGCGGCAGACAGGCTGGGTTTCAGACTGGTGTCAAGGGTATGGCACATACCGCATTTCGCCTTAAAGGTTCTGTATGCCTGGTGTATTTCCGGCGGGAGGTCGGACTGGTTGATCTGGATGGTTTCTCGGTTCTGCGTGAATTGAGCGTTCGCTGGTCGCGCACCGGCCAGCCAGAGCAATCCGACCGCTGCGAATCCTAAGAAAGCAGACTGAATTGAATACCTGTTCATGGTCTTATCGCTCCTTTGTCAAAAGTTGAATGAAATGTCCGCTTGAAACAGCTTGTCGGTGCCCTTGACCGCCCCAACCGGATCGCTGCCCGCCTGGCTACTGTAAGCAATTCGCCCGATGATGTTGCCCGATTCGGTCAGAGTCTTATTCATGCCAATTGTCCAGTCATGAAGATTCTGCTTGCCGACCCCTCCGACCCCAGTTATTTGCTGGTTCAGTCGGTCAAAGCGACCTGAAAAAGCAAATCCTTGCCAGACGTAATAGTCAGTAGCGACGTAATAGTCGTTTCCAACGAAGTTTCCGAACGGCCCTGTTGCTGCGAACGCCCACCCGTCGTGACTGTGCAAATAGCCTGCCAAAACGTCGACCTTCGACTTGAACATGTAATTTCCGAAAACGCCTTGCCGTCGAATGACTGGGTGGAATGTGAACTGAGCGCCAGTCGGATCAGTATTGACGTTGTCTTTTTTCCCGTAGTAGCCCAAGTACGTGATACCGCTCTCTGGCGCGTACCAAAAATCCACATCGGCCCAAACGTCCTTAGAGTTCCGATTCGATGAGGTCAGAATCTCACTTCCATCTGCGTTAACTCCATTGGTCACTTTTGCTGTAGCAGCGAATACTCTCTTGTAACCGCTCGACGCCCACGTGTAGCCGGCGTCAACTCCAACCGGAGACTGATCAACGACAAAGTTGGTTGCACTAGGATTTTCAAGCAGTAGGGGAGAGTTCGGAAGCAGGCTGTACACTTGAGCGGCGCGAGTCCCTTCTCCGATTTGCAAGTGCTCGCGACCTCCGGCGAGATACCAACTGCTATCGGCCCGGCCCCCGCTATACCCAAAATATGCATTGGAGAGGTCGGGATTGGTTGATCCTCCTGTCACAATGTCGAACTCGCTGTAGTAGAAGAAATTGGTATCCGGAATCCAGCCGCCGAAATACGCGTTCCATGAGCCTACCTGAAATGATGAGGTCGAGCTCGGTGGCGTACCCTCACTAGTAGTTCGCTCTGCAGTGTAGCTGAAATCGGTGACCGCCAAAGAAGCGTTATTTGTCAGTGACCATTCCCGTTCTTTCTGAACCAGCTGGGAGATTCTGTCGGCCGCTTTGCCTTGCTCCAGAGCTGGAGGCAGATGGAAACCGAGCCTCTTGAACATGTATCCCTGCTCGTTCAGCACCGGAACAATCGTGTGGCACGCGGAGCATTTGAGATTGTAGCGGCGGGCAAACTGAGGGACGGCGGACGCCTGGCGTGGCATGAAAACAGCCAGCAGCGATACGGCGGCGCAAAATAGAGAGACGACACGGCTTCGCGAAATCACCATGAACTCCTTGTCTGCACTCCCGCAGGAGTGTTTAGTTCATTCTTGACTTACGTCGGGCACGTCAGAGGCCAAACGGCAGTTCGAGGACCGATGCGGATAAGTCGTGCATATCCATCAAATGCAGCTTCTGCACCTACTCGGGCTGCCTCAAATCCGGCACCTGTTGCCTCATTTCGGGCCAGAGCGGAATATGGGTAGGAATCTAGATGTGGAGAATACAAAGCGAGAGTCGCACGCGCTCAAGCGCACGTTCACCTCGCAATACCGCATGGGCGTTTCTGGCTAAAGTCACGCGAGGCTGCGGATCGACCATGACATCGGCGCGCGTGTCCAGACTTAGTGAGTTCGGCGATTTTCCCGGACTAGCAGGAGACATGGGCGAGGGGAGACTCACCTTGCATGTGTTCGCCGCGCCGAAATGACCGCCATCAGCGCGGTGAACCCCTCCTGCTTTCGACATCGCCATCATTGGGCAGTCCGGCCTGCAACACCCGCCCACGATTGCTCCGTGAGCACAAGGTGCTGAGTAGAACAAGGGAACCACCCCGATCAGGAGCACAACGAGGGAGGCGACGAATTTGGACCAACATTTGACGAGAACTAGCCCATGATGCCCAAGATGGCCCGGCTCGGGATGTGATTCACATCACCGGCGCTTCGCCCCTTGTATCTAGACGGTTTCTGCGATTAGGCGCTGTAAATCCGGGATGCACAAGAATGTCCCGCGCAAAATGCTCGGCAGCAGGCAAAGGCCGGGCTCGTCTGACTTGCCGATCGCAGCGACCTCCAAAGCCATCGTGTCTTACTGGGATCTGTGCGATTGCAGTTTTCTTTCGAAGATATAGAGGTTGTCGACGCAAATTTGGAATTCATCATGGATTGCACTCTCGTCGCCATCAAGGAGCCATCGGACTGGAGGCCGGCATCCACGATCACGAGTATCCCATTCGCCATCGCGCTCATGCTCGTGCCATCGAAAACCGTGGAAGAGTTGGTCATGAACGTGAAGGTCTGGGCCGCCAGCATCGAGGTCATCGTGAAGGAACTGCCTGACACGCTGGCGACTGATCCCATCATCTGTTGGATTCCGCCGTTTGCCGGATCCATGGCATTTCCTGATCCCTGAGTCCCGGATGTGACGTGAAAGACGGGATTCATGGTTAGATTGCCGTTCGTACCCATCGTTACTGAACTGGCTAGATTGAGATCGAAGTCCATGGCGATATTGCCCGAAGGGTTGTAAAGGTTGCCCAACGAACGACAAAGGAATCGAACGAATAGACTGCCGCTTTTAAAGGGCCAGTAAAGCAACGGGAGCGAGGAATTTGATCTGCATGTGAACGGACTCCTTTACAGTGACGTGTGGACAGCGGAATCATTGTGGGTTGGGTTTGAGTTCTCATCGCGAGGAGCCAGTGTCCCTCGTTTTATCGCCCGCTCTTTCATCATCACGAAGAAAACGGGCACAAGGATGAGAACGTGGATAGTCGAAGTGATCATGCCTCCAACGATGGGAGCGGCAATTGGCTTCATGACGTCTGAACCGATCCCCGATTCCCAGAGGATCGGGACAAGGCTCGCCAAGACGGCACTAACGGTCATCAGCTTGGGCCGCAAACGTTGCACGGCGCCTTCGATCGCTGCGGCCTCTACGTCGGCATTGGTCAAAGTCGCTCCGGAATGCAGCTTATGATCCAACGCCTCATGGAGATACACCACCATAACCACGCCGGTCTCCACTGCAATCCCAAACAGAGCAATATAGCCGACCGCCACGGCGACGCTGAAGTTGTACTTCAGCAGCCACTGCAGGAGCAGCCCTCCGCTCATCGCATAGATGGTAGGAAAGATAAGAACGAGCGCCTCCGTGACCGAATGAAAGACCAGATAAAGCAGCAGGAAGATCACAAAAAAAACAACCGGAAGGATCAGGCGAAGCCGTTGCTTGGCGCGCAGCTCAAGTTCATACTCACCTGACCAATGAAACGAGTAGTTTGCAGGCAGCTCAATCTTTTCATGAAGGAGCTTGTCCGCTTGGGCAACGAAACCCCCATAGTCCGTGTTTTTGAGATCGATGTAGATATAACCCGTGAGTGCGCCGTCCTCGTCACGAATCATGGCGGGGCCGTGGGTGAACGATGCTTTCGCCACCTGTCCGAGCGGAATCTGCGCTCCCGAGGGAGTTCCAATGAGAACGCTTCGCATTCGCTCTGCATTGTCACGGAAATCTCTCTGGTAGCGGACATTGATGGGATAGCGTTCGCGGCCCTCGATGTTTTCAGCGATGTTCTGTCCACCGATACCGGACTCCACAGCGGTCTGCACATCGGCGATCGTCAGGCCATAGCGAGCGGTTTCGTCCCGGTTGACATCAACGTTCACGTAAAAGCCCTGCGCCACTTTCTCTGAAAAAACAGAACGTACCTGCGGAAGTCCCGAGAGCGCGTTCTGAATCTGCGAGGCAAGCTGCTGAATGCCGTCGACGTTCGCGCCCTGTACCTTCAGCCCAAGGGGCGTTTTGATGCCGGTCAGTTCCATATCCAGGCGGTTCTCAACCGGCATCGTCCAAGTGTTCGAGAGTCCGGGAAACTGCAGCTTCTCATCCATTTGCTGAATGAGAGTGTCGTATGTCATCCCTGCGGGCCACTGCTCCCGCGGCTTCAGCATGACGGTGGTGTCGTACATATCGAGTGGCGCGTTGTCGGTCGCACTGTCGGAACGGCCCACGGCGCCAAAGACACTCGCCACCTCGGGAAAAGAGCGAAGGATCCGGTCCTGTTCCTGCAGAAGCACCTTGGCCTGTTCGATGGAGATCCCGGGAAGCGCCGTTGGCATGTACAGCGAGGAACCCTCGAATAGCGGCGGCATGAACTGACTTCCCAGTCGCAGTGCGAGTGGAAACGTCACGATCAGGAAGATCACGTTGACAGCGATGGTCAGCCAGCGAAAGCGCAGACAGAACTTCAAAATCGGCAAATAGATGGCTTGCGTTATCCGTGAGATTGGGTTCCGCTGCTCCGGTCGCAATCTGCCACGGATCAGTATCACCATCAGTACCGGGACCAGCGTGATGGCAAGAATCGAAGAGGACCCGACCGCTAACGTCTTGGTCCACGCAAGCGGCCGGAACATGCGTCCTTCCTGCGCTTCAAGAAGAAACACCGGAAGGAAGGACACAACAATGATCAACAACGAAAAGAAGAGCGCAGGACCGACCTGTTTCGCTGCGCCAATGAGAATTCGTCGACGTTCTGGCTCCGAGACTGGCCCCTGACCATGTTCCTGGCGCTCGGAGAGATGACGATACCCGTTCTCGACCATCACAATCGACGCATCCACAAGTACGCCGATTGCAAGTGCAAGGCCGCCAAGCGACATGATGTTCGACGTCACGCCCAGCCAGTACATGGGGATGAAGGAGACGAGCACCGCGATCGGGAGAGCGAGAATGGCTATCAGCGCGGATCGGAAATGGAACAGGAAGACGATGATCACCAGGCTCACGATGATCGCCTCTTCCAGCAAATCGCGCTGCAGCGTTTTGATCGAGGCTTCAATCAGCTCTGAGCGGTCGTATCCGGGCATGATCTGAACGCCCGGAGGAAGCGAAGGCGCGACCTCATGGAGCTTCCGTTTGACGGCGTTAATCACTTCAAGAGCGTTCATGCCCTGACGCATGACAATGATGCCGCCAACGGTCTCACCCTCACCGTTCCATTCGGCAACACCTTCGCGAATGTCCGGACCGAAGCTCACTGTGCCAAGGTCGCGCAGCATGACCGGTGTGCCGTTCTTGCTGCCGACCGCAACTTTGCCGAGATCGTCGAGAGAGCGTAGATAGCCAAGTCCGCGAATCATGTACTCTGCGCCGCTCAGGTCGAGGAGGCGCCCGCCGACTTCGTTGGTGCTCATCTTTACTTTGTCGATGACCGTGGAGAGCGGAATGTCATAAGCCAACAACTTATTCGGATCGAGCTGCACTTGGTATTGCCGAACAAAGCCCCCAATGGTCGCAACCTCGGCCACTCCGGGAACAGTTTCGAGGGCGTAGCGGAGATGCCAGTCCTGCAAGCTGCGCAAGTCGGCAAGACTTTGCTTCCCGCTCTTGTCCACAATTGCGTACTCGTAGACCCAGCCGGCCCCGGTTGCGTCGGGGCCAATGACCGGATGGACGTTTGTCGGCAATTTTCCGCTGATCTGCTGTAGGTACTCGATCACCCGCGAGCGCGCCCAGTAGAGGTCCGTGCCATCTTCGAATACGACGTAGACGTAGGAGTCCCCGAACATTGTCTGGGCACGGACCGCTTTCACATGCGGCGCGGCCAGTAGACTGGTAACAATTGGATACGTGACCTGATCTTCGATCACATCCGGCGGCTCGCCTTCCCAGCTGGTGTGGACGATCACCTGCACGTCCGAAATATCCGGCAGGGCATCAAGCGGCACGTGCTGCAGTGACCAGATCCCGGCGAGCGTCAACAACAGAACAGCGGTGAACACAAGAAATCGATTGTGCGCGCAAGCTTCAATGACTCTTGAGAGCATTACATCCCTCCTGTCGCGTTTACGCGCAGTTGTCTCGTCGCGAGGGTTTGACCATTCTTCTGGACCGTAATTGTGACCTGCCAGGTTCCACCAGAATCTAACCGTCCGTTGCCCTCATACAGACCGTTGCCTTTGTCGGCGAGTTTGGCAGTCGTGTTCATTGCTGCCATTCCCATGGCCGGCATCGCAGCCATGTAGAACGTGACCGTCACCTCAGCTCCAGCGACGGGAGTTCCATCCGCCCCCGAAAGCTTTACGTGAAACACATTGTTTCCTTTCTGCGGCGGATTGGGATCCGTCGTGAACTCGATGGCCGCTTTTGCCGCCGCAGGGGCATTGGGTTGGGGTGCATTGGCCCCGGCGCCGGGTGGAGGCGGCGCAAACGAGCCCGCTGCCGACTGCAGTTGGCTCTCTGAGTCGATCAGGAAATTCGCAGACGTGACGATGGACTGATGCGGTTTGAGTCCCTTTAGCACGACAAACTGATCGCCAACTCGAGGTCCAACGCCAACCTCCTTCGGCTCCAGATTGCCGTTTCCCTGGTTCAGGAATATGAGTTGCCGCGTACCGGACTGGAAGACGGCTGATGCCGGCACGACCAACTGGCGCCCCAGATTGGTCTTGAGGTCCACATTGATGAACATGCCGGGTTTCAGCTTGAGACCTGCGTTTGCGATCGCCAGCCGCACACGAACGGTGCGTGTCGCCATGTCCACTTGCGGGAGAATGTCTTCGATTCGTCCAGAAAAGGTCTGGCCGGGGTAGGAATCGACAGTAATGGCCGCAACGTCGCCCGGCTTTAACCGGCCGATGTCATCCTGGAAGATCTGGGCGTAAACCCAGACACGCGAGAGATCGGCAACCGTATAAAGTCGGGTTGACGGCTCCACGTACATGTTGGGCAGAGCATTCCGTTCCGTGATATATCCGCTCACAGGCGAGTTGATGGTGAGATCGGTAATTGGCTTGCCGTTCTCCTTCAGTTTCGCGATTTCGCTCTGCGGGATTTCCCATTGTTCGAGGCGCTGCTCGGCTGCCGATGACAAGGTTGCCGCTCCGGATGAAACCCCATCGACGCTGCTTGACTGCAGCAGCTTTTGATTCTGCTGAGCCAGCAGATATTCCTGCTGAGTCGCAACCAGTTCGGGACTGTAGACCGTGAAGAGCGGTTGCCCCTTGCGCACAAATTGGTAGGTGGCGTTGGCGAAGACGTTACGGATATAGCCAGGGAACCGCACCTGCACATACGAGACAAGACGCTCGTCGATATCTACCGTGCCTGTCGCGCGAATGTCATCACTCAGCGTTTTGTACTCAGCCGTGCCCGTCGTCACGCCGATGCTTTGCATCCTCTCGGGTGTGAGCTGAACCGGCATAAGCTGCGTCTCAGCCTTTTGCTCCGACATGCTCGAAGTGGGCTTCTGGGCGTCAGCGGGTGGACCGCTTGCCGCTGGTTGCACATCCCCACCCATCGGTAAATTCGAATGTCCCCCGTGCTTCCCGGAGTACGAACGATAAGCGAGCGCGCCCGCAATCACAGCAATGACTGCGAGCCAAACGAGTGAAGTTCTGATGACGTATTTGTTCATCGCAGTGTCGCTCCTGTCAGCGATTCGAGATGAGCCAGTGCTACCTCGTGGTCCTCAAGGGTCTGAGCGTATTCGAGCTTCAAATTCAGAACGTCTGTAAAGTAGTTGACGATGTGAACGAATTCCTCGCGATTAGACCCGTAGGCGCTCAAGGCGGCCCTGTACGCCGCGTCGGATTGCGGAATCAGGCCCTCACGGTAGTCCTTCAGCAGTTCCTCGTCGCTCGTTGCCTGCACATAGTCCTGCTGAACCTGAGCAAGCTGTTGCTGGAGATGCGCGTCGAGGGTGCGCTGTGATGCTGAGAGATGTTCCTGGGCTTCAGCGATCTCGGCGTTCACGCGCTTCTTTCGCGGGAAACGGACATCGAACGTGAACATGTAGTAGTCCCGGTACTTACGGTCGGTGTTCTGGTACATGTACCCGACTTCGAAATCCGGCTTGCCTTCACGTTTGGCCGACGCCACCTGCGCATCCTGCTTCGCAATTGACTTTGCATCGACCAGAATCTGCGGATTGTTCTGCCGAACCATCGCAAGCAGATCGGCAGAGGTCTGCTTTAACGGGCTTTCGGTTAAGTCCTCCGTCACGATGTCTGGCGAAGCCTGATCCCGATTGAGCAAGCCCTTCAGGTGTGCCTGCGCCTGCCACATTTGCTGGTGGTGCATCGTGATTTCGCGCACGACCTTGGTTCGCTCCACCTGTGCTTGCAGAACATCCTGCTGCATACCCTGGCCGACTCGATAATGCGCTTCGGCATCCTGAATGAGTTGATCGAGAGCCGCCTCGTTCTGACGCAGGATGCCAAGCGTTTGCTGCAGGTACGCGAGTTGAATGTAGTCGGCCTTGATCGAGTCGGCGATACTCGTCGTCGCCATCTCCACTTCAGCTTGCTTTGTATCGGCGTCGCGTTCGGCGACTTTTCCACGCAGCCCGAGCTTGCCGGGGTAGGGCAGTTCCTGAGAGGCTCCAATCCCGATATACGAAAAGTCACTGTTCGTATATCCAGCGAAGGGTTTCGGGCTGCCGACGCCGAACTGCTGGTAGGTGACCTTCGGATCAGGCAACGTAGTCACCTGCGGGGTCATTTGCCGGGCGGCTCGGGCCTCGTGATCGGCGGCTGAGATTTGCGGATTGTTCGCCTCGGCCTCGGCCAGAATTTGGGATAAAGGCGTCGGACTGCCCACCGCCGGCTGTTGGGCCAAAGCGGAAAGCCCGGCAACCGCCACAAAAGCGGCGGCCGCGAAAGAGACCACATTCATGCGGGACTCCAATTCTCAAGTGCAGTTCAAACACTCACCGGAACGCAGAAATGCGTTAACTCCCGGCAAGACTCGAGAGAATGGAGCGGACTAGATTCTCAGAACGGAAATGGTCGAAGGCGGTGATTGCGGCGGCGAATAGTCGTGATGTTCCACCCATCCCGTCAAAGAAGAGAACGGGTTCAGCAACTCGGAAGCAGCCAGCAGGCTCATCGGAATTGCAACCGCAACCGAGTGGAGAGAGTCTGCCTTTGTGGTCGGAACAGCGTAACTGGTCCGCGGCGCCTTTTGGCAGCAACCATGGGATGCGGACATGCCCATTTGCTCGCACTGATTGTGCATCATGCGGCAGCAGGCACGCTCTTCGGTGGTCATGGGCGCACTCGGTGTCATGCAAGCCATGGCGGGTGACACAAAGGTTGCCGCCAACAAAACCAAGACTCCGAGTTGGCGCAGTATTCTCACTCGCCCTTCTAGCATATCTGAACTCCCTAATTGGTTCGACCCTCAAGCGTCTCGAGAAAAAGGGGAGGCCAATTGGCTTTCGACAGCCAAGGTCTTTGCGAGCACGATCGGCGTTCCCGAATTGCGACCAAATCGGTCCGATATGTAGAATGATCGTATCGTGATGTCTTCGACCAGCACGCTCCAAATACTCCAGAAAAAGAAGCAAGCTTCCCGTATCTTGTTGATTCCTTGTGTCGTGCTTGTCGCGGCCCTGATGGTGTGGCAAGGGATCGCCACCTCTGGGAATCCCAACCCTTTTGCTCGCCATGCCGGCTCTCTCGCGCAAGTTTTTGATATCGGCGTCTTGGTCTTTCGGGAAGGACTTGAATGCATCTTGGTGCTTACGGCAATCACCGCCAGCATGGCCAGGTCGGATCAGGCGTATCGGCGTCCCGTCGCCGCCGGTGTCGGCGTTGCTTCGCTGGCGACGCTTCTGACCTGGTTCGTTGCCGTTGGGATTGTCAACGACCTGACCCAGAATTTTGACGCGCTCTACATTCAGGCAGGCACAGGGCTGTTGGCGATTCTCGTTCTCCTCGTCGTCATGAATTGGTTCTTCCACAAGGTGTACTGGACTGGCTGGATTTCCCTGCACAACAAGCGTAAGCACGACCTGATCAAGAGTGCTGAAGAACAGACCACGTCGCGACGGCGAGTGCTTTACGGGATGGCCGTGCTAGGTTTCACCTCGTTCTATCGGGAGGGTGTGGAAGTGGTTTTGTTCCTCCAGAGCTACCGATTGAAGCTTGGTGGAAAGCCAGTCCTACTCGGAGTGCTGGTCGGCCTGACGCTCACCGGCATTGTTGCCGCGCTGACCTTCCTGGCACATCGCAAGCTACCCTACAAGAAAATGCTGGTGCTCACGGGCATCCTGCTCGGAGTCGTGCTGCTCGTGATGGTCGGTGAACAAGCTCAGGAAATGCAGCTGGCACACTGGCTACCAACAACCGAAATACCCTGGCTCGCGCAGTTTCTCCCCGGTTGGATGGGGCTCTGGTTTTCGGTGTATCCGACGGTACAAACCCTGGCGGCTCAGGCCATCGCAGGCGTGCTCGTGATTGGTTCCTATTTTGCGGCCCAGCGTTGATTTCTGACAGAACCAGAGGATTCTGCGCACTGCGTGACGCGGTGCGACTAGAATCGTCACCGAGGATTCCACTATGACTTACTCCAAGCACTCATCGCGTCCTCCTGAGGAAGTGGAACAGAGGCTGGCCGACGCAGCCGCACGGCACAAATTCGGGATTCTACATATTCACGACCTAAGACAGACGCTGGAATCGAAAGGGATTCATCTTGGCTCCGAATGCAGAGTGTACGATGTCTGCAATCCGCAAGCCGCGTTCAAGGCCCTGAACACAGACATGAGGGTATCGACCGTTCTACCCTGCAGAATCTCCGTCTTTAGTGAAGGGGCCGGTTGCACGATTGCGGCTGTACGGCCGACATCGATGCTTGAAGCGACCGGCCTGAAAGACGTCGCGGCTCTTGCCAAAGAAGTCGAACGCGAGGTCCTCGCCATCATCGATGAAGCTGCGTAGAAACGAGTGATCGCAGCGAAGCAATGACTTACTCACCCGTGCGAGCGGCGAGTTCTCGCATTCGCTCTGGGGTTGAAATGTAGCCATGTGCGTTACTGGCTCAACTGCAGAGCGATCGGCCAAGGGCAATCGGCACACCAAAACGCCCCCATTGCCGTAGTCTCAGGCACTGATAGGCAGTCTTTCAGCCCCGATCTAGGCCCGGGGCGACCTGCGAGGTCACTTCCTTAGCAACCTCAAGCCATTCAGAACCACCAGCAAGCTTGCGCCCATATCCGCGAAAACCGCCATCCACATGGTGGCCCGGCCTGTGAGGGCTAGGACCAGGAAGATTGCCTTGATGCTCAAGGCCAGCACGATATTCTGCGTCAATACGCTGGCCGTGGCTCGGGAGAGTCTTACAAACATGGGGATCTTGCGCAGATCGTCATCCATTAGCGCCACGTCAGCAGTTTCAATGGCCGTATCGGTTCCTGCAGCGCCCATCGCAAAACCAATATCTGCGCGCGCCAGTGCCGGCGCGTCGTTAATGCCATCGCCAACCATGCCGACGGTTCCGGTGGCGGCGAAGGTCTCGACTGCCTTCAACTTATCTTCAGGCAACAGGTTGCCGCGAGCCTGATCGATCCCGACCTGACCCGCGATGGCTTCCGCGGTATGCGGGTTGTCACCGGTCAACATCACGGTTCTGATGCCGAGTCGATGCAGATCGGCGACAGCCGTCCGGCTGCTGTCCTTCACTGTATCGGCCACAGCGAATAATGCCATGACATGCTGATCGCCTATTAGCATGACAACAGTCTTTCCCTGTCTTTCAAGCGCATCGAGACGGGCATCAAGTTCCTTTGAACAATGGCCAATCTCCTCCACCAGGCGATGGTTGCCGAGGAGATATAGCTTGCCTTCGATCACTCCACGCACCCCGCGGCCGGGCAAGGCTTCGAATTCATCGACATTCTCTAGCGACACTCCGTCGATCCTTGCGGCTTCAGCCACAGCTTGTGACACTGGATGGTCTGAGCGACTGGCCAGACTCGCAGCTAGACGACGACACAGCGCGTTGTCCAAGCCGCCATATACCTCCCAATCCGTCTGGGCTGGCTTGCCATGAGTGATGGTTCCCGTCTTGTCGAGAGCAAGCCAAATCAGCTTGCGCCCTCCTTCCAGATAAACTCCGCCTTTGATCAAGATCCCATGGCGCGCGGCTGCAGCGAGGCCACTGACGATGCTCACTGGTGTGGAGATAACCAGGGCGCAGGGGCAGGCAATGACCAGCAGTACCAGTGCCCTGTAGATCCAGACGAGCCAGGGCGCACCGAGCAGGATGGGGGGTAGGAACGCCACTGCCAGCGCGACTACGAAGACGATGGGTGTATACCAACGCGCGAACTGGTCAACGAATCGTTGCGTCGGCGCGCGGCGGCCCTGCGCGGCCTCTACAGTGTGGATGATGCGCGCCAGTGTGGACTGGTTCGCGACCGCAGTGACTAGATACTCGAAAGATCCGGATTCATTAATACTCCCGGCAAATACCAGATTGCCTTCGGCCTTTTCGACCGGCAGGCTCTCGCCGGTAATCGGCGCCTGATTGACGGTGGAGCGGCCTTGGATCACCTTGCCATCGAGAGCGATGCGTTCGCCGGGCTTCACCCGAACGCGGCTGCCAATCGCAATCGTGGCAGCTTCAATTTCGGCCCAACTTCCATCTGCCTGCTGGACGGTGGCGCGTTCCGGAGTGAGATCCAGAAGGCCGCGAATCGCGTTGCGCGCATGGTCGAGCGATTTGGCTTCGATGACCTCAGCGAGTGCAAACAGGACCATGACCATTGCTGCTTCCGGCCAGTGTCCGATCACCATTGCGCCGGTGACCGCAATCGACATCAGCGCGTTCATGTTCAGATTGCGGTTTCTGAGAGCGATCCATCCCTTCTTGTAGGTCGACAAGCCGCCGGTAAGGATCGCAAACAGCGCCAGCGCCACTACAACCCAATTGTTTCCTGCATTGAGCCAGTACACCAGTTCCGCCAACGCGGATGCTAGACCGGATATCGCCAACCACCACCAGTTCGTACGGGACGAATCCGGTGCCGTGGGCGTTGTCGCAGTTCCTGCGTCACACACCTCGGCATCGAACCCCAGCGATTTCAATGCCGCGAGCACGCGAGGCAGCGCATCTGGCGCATGCCTGACGCTCAATGTGCGCTGAACAAGGTTGAAATCGAGTGCCGACACACCAGTCATCCCGGCGAGCTTGCTGCGAATCAGGCTTTCCTCGGTTGGACAATCCATCTTGGCGATGGCCAGTACAGTGCTTTGGACCTCTGAATCATCCCCGCTCATGGTTGGTCCCTCATTCTTGGATCATCTTGTGGCGTCCGCTCGACCGGAAACACCAAATTCTCGTGAAGAACGAAGGGAATGTGCCTGACGATCTTTCCCTATCGAGCATTACATTCAACCTCGTGAGTTTTCGTTCGACGTCCTCGTCACGAGTCAACATCGTCCTGCGTACCAGTTCGGATTCGAATCGCGTGCTCAACCGGTAGTACGAAAATCTTTCCGTCGCCGATATTTCCGGTGTGTGCGTGCTGTTTGATTGACTCCACCACCGCCGGGACCAGCGCATCAGGCACCACAATCTCAAGCTTGGTCTTCTTGAGACATCGAATGGATTCATCGTCGCTGGACTGCACCCTGCCGCGTGTTCGTCCGAAACCTTTGACTTCAGAGACAGTGATGCCCGGAAGGCCTTCGATCACCGCGAGCGCATCAATGACCTTTTCGGCCATAAAGGGCTGTATGATCGCCTTTATCTCTTTCATGGAAAGCTCCTTCAAATCTCGACATCTTCCCGACGTCCTTCAAACCACCTGAACAGAGTCGGAAGTACCAGTAGAGTTAGCACCGTGGAAGTTATCAGGCCACCGATCACGACGGTAGCGAGCGGTCTTTGCACCTCTGCTCCCGATCCGTGCGAGACGGCCATCGGAATAAAGCCAAGGCTGGCGACAAGAGCGGTCATGACGACCGGGCGCAAGCGGGTTGTTGCGCCTCGTGTGACAGCTTCCTCTAACGGGACACCTTCATTGCGAAGTTCTCGAATGTAGGTCAGGAGAACGATCCCATTGAGCACAGCAATTCCGAACAGCGCGATGAAACCGACCCCCGCGGATATGCTGAAGGGCATTCCTCGGATCAGTAATGCGAAAATGCCTCCTGTGGCGGCCAAGGGGATATTGAGGAAGATCAGCAGGGCCGGGAGGCCAGCCTGGAAGTTGAAATAGAGCAGCACGAAGATCAGGATGAGTGCCGCAGGCACCACAATCATGAGGCGCTGGCTTGCGCTTCTGAGCTGCTCAAATTGCCCTCCCCACACCAATTGGTATTCATCGGGGATCTTCACCTTGGCTGCGACAGCTCTCTGCGCATCCGCTACAAAGCCTGCGAGATCTCGGCCGCGCACGTTCACCTCTACACTGATTCTCCGTTGCCCATTTTCACGACTGATCTGAGCAGGCCCTTCCTGGTCCTCGATATCGGCAAGCTGTGCAAGCGGGATGAAATGGCCTTCGTTGTCTCCTACGCGTAGGTTGCCGATGGCGTCGGCCGTTGCTCGCTCGTCTTGAGGAAAGCGGACTTGGAGCGTAAAGCGTCGATTGCCTTCAACGATTTCTCCGACGGGCTTGCCTCCGATGGCCTCGATGGTGTCCAGCACGGCCGATTCGTCGAGACCATGCCGGGCGAGCGCTTCGCGCCGCAGGCGGATGCGCAGGTATGGCAAACCGGACACTCGTTCGGCGTGAACATCCTCCGCCCCCGGAACCTTACTCACCACAGCCGCAATCTGATCCGCTTTCTCGCGGAGGATACCGAGATCGTCTCCGAACAGCTTGATTGCGATATTGCTGCGTGAACCTCCTTCCATCAGTTCCTGCATGCGCATCTGAATCGGCTGAGAAAAGCTGTATACCGCTCCTGGAGCCTCCTCTTCCAGCCGCTTTTGCATTGCTTCAATGAGATCTTCTTTGCTGCGCTTTTTCGGCCACTGGTTGATCGGCTTCAGCATGACGTAGACATCACTCTGGTCGATTGCCATGGGATCGGTGGCGACCTCGGGACTGCCCGTCCTGCTGAAGACTGTGGCTACCTCCGGGAACTCGCGCAGAACTGTCTCAACAATCTGATTGCCGTGAAGTGATTCCGTGAGCGAGATCCCAGGGACTCGATACATCATGACCAGGATTGAGCCTTCGTCGAGCGATGGAATGAATTCCGCACCCAGAAAGGGAATCGCGATCAGTGAGAGCGCGAATGCTCCAATGGCAATCGAAGATGTGATCCGAGGATGCCTTAAGGCCTTCTCCAGGGCAGGGGCGTAAAGTCGATCGAACCTCCGCATCAGCCACGTGTGTTCTTTGATCTTTATCCGGCGCAGGAGATATGAGCTCAAAACCGGCATCAACGTGAGAGCAATAAGCAGGGATCCGGTCAGAGCAAACAACACCGTCACGGCCATCGGCTTGAACATCTTGCCTTCAACGCCCCCAAGCGTCAGGATCGGCACGTAGACAAGCACGATGATGGCCACGCCAAAGAAGATCGGTTTGGCCACTTCGCGTGCCGCTGACCGTATTACATCTTGGGGCTTTTCATCCGCCGCACGATCGTGCAAACGGCGAAGGATGTTCTCAATGATGACGACGGACCCGTCGACGATAAGTCCGAAGTCGATTGCCCCCAGGCTCATCAGATTTCCGGAGATGTTGGCCCTGACCATTCCGATGAAGGCAAGCAGCATGGAGAACGGAATTGCCAGCGCTACAACGATGCCAGCTCTAAAGCTTCCCAGCAGCAGAAGCAGGATCACAATCACCAGGATGCCGCCCTCGATCAGATTGCGGCTCACCGTGTGAATGGTTCGATTCACAAGATCGGTGCGATCGTAAAGTGGCACAATCTGTACGCCTTCGGGCAGTGTCTTCTGGATCTCTGCAAGGGTGTCTTTTACACGGATGGCAACTGCGCGCGAATTTTCACCGATCAGCATCATGGCAACACCGATCACGATTTCACCCTTGCCGTCCTGTGTTGCGAAACCCCGCCGCACCATCGGCCCGAACTGAACTGTGCCAATGTTTCGAATGAGGATGGGGGTGCCGGTCGGCGAGTTCCCGACCACGATATTTTCAATATCGGAGAGGCTGGAGATCAGCCCCTCACCTCGAATGAGAGATTGCTGCTCGGAGCGTTCGAGGTAAGCGCCGCCCGCATTTGCATTGTTGGTTGAGAGCGCCTCGATCACCCGGCGAAGCGGAATGTGGTAGCCGGTCATCTTTTCGTTGTCCACTTCCACCTCGTAGGTCTTCAGCTCGCCTCCTTGCGTATTCACCTCGACCACGCCGGGCACACCGCGCAATTTCGGAGCGATGTCCCAATCAAGGATGCTGCGCAATTCCATCGGCGTGCGCCCCGGCCCCGCTACCTTGAATTGATAGATTTCGCCTAAACCAGTTGAGATCGGACCCATCTCGGGCACGCCGACATCGGGCGGAATCGACTGCTTGGCTTCGGGCAGGCGCTCGTTTACCAAGGCTCGGCAAAAGTATGGGTCCATGCCGTCCTCGAAGTAAATCGCGACGTAGGAGAGCCCGTACTTTGAAACCGATTGAATGCTCTTGATCCCGGGGAGACCACGCATCGCATTCTCAACCGGAAACGAAATGAGTTGCTCAACCTCCAATGGAGAGAGACTCGGCGCGCGGGTCAGGATGAGAACCTGGTTAGGCGTGATGTCAGGTTCTGCATCGATTGGGAGCATGCGAAGCGAGACAAACCCGATTGCCGCTACGAAAAGGAACCCAAGCAGAACGAGGATGCGATAGCGAAGGGCGATGTCAACAAGGCGCTGCATCTCTAGTCCTCCTCCCCAAGTTCGCCACCGGCAACAATCGACTTCAGATGAAAAGCGCCCTGGGTTACGATGGGCTCGCCTGGCTTCAAACCGCTGACGATTTCGGTCAGGTTCTTGACCGTGACTCCTTTTTCCACTTCACGCTTTTCAAACTGGGTCGGAGAATGCCGAATGAATACGACGTTTTTGCCTTCGATCTGCTGGAGAGCGCTTGAGGGCACGGCAAGCGCCTGTTTGCTGAGCTTGGTAGGAAGCTCAACGCTGGCGAACATATCGGTTTTGAGTTCCATCTTTGGATTGGCGACTTCGCAGCGCACTCGAGCGGATCGAGTCTGGGGATCCAGCACATCGCTGATGTAGGCAACCTTGCCTTCAAACGGATGGTCGGGGTACGTATCCACGGTGATGAAGGCGCTCTGGCCGACGCGAATCCGGCCAAGATCCTTCTCGTACACCTCGGCCTGAACCCAGACGCGCGAGAGGTCCGCCACGGTGAAGGTATCCGTTCCTGCATCGACCACATCGCCCGGGGAGGCCGATGCCTTGGTCACGACACCGGAGAAGGGGGCTTTCAGCGGAGTGAGAATTGTGACTCGTGGAGTAGCGTCTGCAATTCCAAACCGGCGAAGGCGCTGGAGAATGCCATCGATGAGTGCTTGTTGCGACCGGATATTGGCTTCAATGCCGTCTTCTTCCGCTTTGCTTGATTCATAGTCCTTCTCTGAGCCCGCGCCAATGTCCGCAAGACGGCGGCTGCGCTGAACCTGACGCGTTGCTGGAATGAGCTGCGCCTTGAAGCGTTCGAGATCGGCACGAGCGGATTGCGCTTGCGCGAGCAGTTCCCCAGCCTCGATATTGTCGACGATCGCGAGGGATTGCCCGGCCTCTACGCGGTCGCCGACCTTGGCCTTGACCTCCATGATCCGTCCTCTCGCAAGAGGCCCGACCACGCCCACCTTGCTGTCAATCGGCTGGACTGTCCCTGTAGAGCGCAGATATTCGGTCAATTGCGTGACCTGTGCCGGCGCGACCACCAGCCCAATATGCTGCTGCGCAGAGAGGCTCATCTCAACGAGACTGCTATTGTCAGCAGACTCGCTCCGCGATTCGCCTTCTTCCGTATGCTCCTTCTTACCCTTGCAGCCGCCGATGAGCAATGTGCTGCAGAACAACAAAACGAGAATCCGATTCATGGAAGGTTTCCTCCTGCAGCGCGTTCGACTTCAGCCCATGTGCGAGCTACATCTGACTCTGCATCGATGTACTCCATCTGTGTGTCGACCAGGCGGCGCTGTTCGTTCAGCACGTCCAGAAGGCGCAGCTGGCCGAGCTTGTACGCCTCGCGAATCACGGAGAGGTTGGTAGTCGAAGGATCGATCACTCCGCTTTTGAGGGTCTCCACCGAGTCGGTCGCAGTGCGCCAGCGTTGATATGCGCCTTCGATCTCAAGCGAGATATTTCTCTCGAGGTACTCGCGGCGTAGTCGCGCTCCCGATGCCTTGGCGGTTGCTGCCTGTACGTTACCCAAGCCGCTCCGGCTTGTGCGCAAGGGAACGGAAATCCCGAAGGTGAGGATGTTCTCTTGAGTGCGAATCGGGCTGAGCGCGCCGGTACTATTGAATCCGAACAGATCGTCGAACAACACGTTTTCCTTACTGTAACCAGCCGAGAGCGTCACGTCTGGTTTTGCCTCGGCCTTAGCCAGCGCAATGCCTGCGGACTCCTGCTCTTCCTCGAGGCGTGCCGACCTGAGGTCAGCCCGGTTTTCCAGCGCCTGTTGCCTCAAAGCCTCGAGGGAAGGAAGAGGGGCCGGAGTGAGGTCGCTCACTGGAATTGGCGCGGATTCATCCAGCCCGACCAGGCGGCGCAAGTCCAGTTCGGCAGTGGTGAGGCGTCCTTGCGCACTCTTGAGAGACACCTCTGTCCGGGCGATCTCAACTTTCAGCAGATTCGCTTCCAGAGGCGCGATATCGCCTTCTTTGACCCGCGCCTCCGTGAGCCGTAAGGAGTCCTGGTTCACTCCGATCAAGTCCGTCAGTAGCTTGACCTTGTTACGGTCCGCAGAGACTTCGGCGTAACCGGACCGGATCTGATAGGCAAGTTCGGCGGAGCGCTGCTGCAAATCGGCCTCAGCGATACCGATCGAATATTCCGCTACCCGGATGCGCTTGCTCCGCTTCCCGAATGTTTCGACGGTCTCCGAAAGTCCGCCGCCATATTGTTCTTCGCCAATCGTACCCAGCGGTTTGCCAGTGGACCCGCTGAGGTCGAGCACCGGTGACGGCAAGACGCGGGCCTGTCGAGCAAGCCCCTTCGCCTCGGCGACTCGTTCGCGTACAGCAGCCAAATCTTTATTGTTTGCGATCCCGGTGCGCACCAATTCATCCACTGTGGACGGCGTGGATGCCGATTGCTGTGCTCCCAGCAACAATGCCGGGAACAGAAGCGCACACGGGAACAGGATAGTTCTCCCGTGCATACACATCTCCTGAACTGATTGGATTGGAACGGAGCTAGCGGCTAGGAAAGTTGGGGCGGATGCTCGATGCTGGAGGGCGAGAAGAGGGGCCTTTGAGGGTTCTCTGCTGGAGGAGCTGGCGTGATGATGAATCGAGGATGAAAGGTGAAGGCCGTCGCTGCGACCATGTGCGTGCAGCAGCAAAGGCAAGTGTCGCCGGAAGGTTGGGGCGTACTGTGATTCTTATCCTGACTCGGAACTTTGGCTGAGATGTAGCACTCATCCGACTGCAACAGATCGCAGGCAAGCACTTCCACTGCCATGAAGAGCAGCAGAAACATGGCCATAAACCGGAAAAGTCGGGGAAGGATCTTCACCATCTTCATTTTGTCACAGGAGCAGCGGGAGACCTGCCGTGCCCTAGTCCACTTGCTGACTGCGATCGGGCCCACCGCCTGCTGCCAGAACCATGCCTGGCTGTATGCACGAAAAGCCGTCCGCCCGAAGAAATGAGGTCGAAAGAGCTAAGCCCCCCTTCGATTCTCAGTTAGCCCTATTTCGTCCCGTCTCACGCGATGGACTTCGAGCAAGAGAACTCCCGCTGGGCGTCTGGGCAGAGCCGTCACGCCAGAGTTTTGGGTTATCTTTCTGGCGGTGGTTCAGGCCGAGTGACTGTGCCCATTTTTGTGCCCACCACACCTCAAAATCGGTCATAATTTGGGGTGTCCGGATAGCAAAAGGCGCAAAGGAGGGAAGAGACAAACTGATGAAAATATAGGACCTTATAGCAACCGGTAGCAGCAGGGGTGAGGACGACGCGCACGGCTGTTAACCGAAGGGTTGTAGGTTCGAGTCCTACCTGAGGAGCCAATTCTTTTCAACGACTTACGCCCCTCCCAACTCCCCGATGACCCTCCAAAATGCCCGACTGTGGGGACTTTTGTGGGTACTCCTGCTGTGACTCGTTCGGAGCGCTCGACTTACGGACAATTGCTTCGAGCGCACTGCGCTTGGCTTCCATCCGAATGTGGCTGTAATGCTCCAGCATTTGCTTCGAGACGTGGCCGGCGATGTCCATGATCGTCTGGTCGCCCGCGCCGCTCTCGGCAAGCTCGGTGATGAGGGTGTGGCGGTTGTCATGCCAGCGCCCTTTCACGCCAGCGTTCACCCGCACTTTATAGTCCAGACGGTCTGAGGGTGGTGACATGTCGCGTGGGGTCGGTCGGCTGCGGTGAGCCGAATGGAAAGACGTACCACTCCGGCTGGAGCGCCCCGAACTTCTGCTTGTACCACTCGACGTAATCAGTGAGCACGGCAAACAGCTCTGAGTTCAGAGGGATGGTTCTGCCCTCACCGCCCGCCATCTTGGCGCGGCCCACTGCCAGATACTGCTTGGGGAAATTGATCTGCGCCCAAGTTAACTGCTTGATCTCTCCATCGCGCATCCCGGCATTGAGGGCCAGCGTCAACGCAAGGTAGATGTGAGGTGAACGGGCCTTGGCCGCCTCCTGCAGCATCCGCTTCTTCTCGTCTTCGCTGTAGGCTTTGCCGATGACCTCGCGTGTCTTCAGCTTGAGCGTCTTCTTCTTGCGGAGGCGGACGCGAATCAGGTCGCCCGGCTCGCCAAGAATGCGCAGGAGAAATCCGACCTCTTCATTGATCGTCTTGGGGGACGCCTTCTCGCTGAGACGGTCGTTCTGATACTTGGTGACGACAGTCTCATTGAAATCAACCAGCATCTTTGCGCCCAGCAAGCGGTTCAGGTGCCGGATCGCGTACTCGGCGAAGACGGCGGAATCTGGCGGCCGGAGCTTGTAGGCGTCATAGAAATCCTCCGCCATGTCCCGGAAGGTGCGGATACGCTCACGACGCTGGTCGGTGATGTTGTTGAAGCCTTCCTCCAGCTCGCACTTGCGATTCTTCTCTGCTTCTCTCGCGACGGTCTTCGACTTCGATTTGGTGGACTCGCGGATACGCTGACCCGCGAAGTAGAACTCATACCACCACATACCGCCGCGTCGAAACAGACCCATTACTTTTCTCCTGTTTCCATGGGTTCAGAACAGCCCATCGCCAATTTGACGAGCGAAGCCAGTTTGCAAATCTTTGTGTTGGTGAGCGGACGCTGCCCTGGCTCCGGCTCCCTCAGGTGTGCACGGAGGACCACGGCGATGTTGTCTGCCTGGGCGGAGCAATCCATGCGCAGTCCAGTTTCGCCAGCATGAAGCAGCAGGTGAGCAGGACCGAGCTTGTGGACCGATGTCGAGAGCGGAATGACCAGGACTGATGTTGCACGCTCATGTTGATTCCGCGCATTGGGCGAGACGATAATCACGGGTCTGCGTCCCTTCTCCGGCGGATCGGTATGGAAATTTGTCCACCATATCTCACCGCGCTGCGGAAATCGCTGTGCCGTTGGCATGGTTAGTGCGCTTCCTTTGCGAGTTGCGACTCTGCGAATCTTCCCCATGCGCTCTCCTCTGCTACTTCGTCCTCACTAAGAGAATCGTAGTAATCCGCGTAGGCAGCTTCAATGGCTCTTTGCTGCCGCACCGCCATGAGTTCACTGAGAAGCGCGTCCAAGGTTTCCGACTCCGAGTTGGATTTGCGTTCCTTGCAGCTCCGGCGAATGAAAGAGTCTGATTCTACGGAGATGCTGAAGCTTTTCTTGATCTTGCGGCCCATTTTGGGCGATGTGGTAGGCATAGTCTCACCACCAGTAGTATATCCGGTAAGAATAGCCATGCCAACGACCACGACCTTCGTCTACCATCTGAAGGCCGCACGCCGCACCGGAGCAGGCTGCTCCGAGGCGGGGCTTATCCGTGGCGCTCCCGCGCCGCCCGCCGGTTGCGTCTGCTCCCAGGCGGTAAGTTCTTCTTCACCATAGCGAACGAGGGAGCCAAACTTGTGATATTTTGGCCCTTGTTTTCCAGCCGCCAACGGCGAAGTGTGCCGAGACTGATCTGTGTTCGATCGGCAACATCAAACTCGGTGAGAAATCGTGTGCTCATCAGTGCAGCTCCCTACGTAAGGAGATCGAGTGCGGCAAACATTGCCGCATGTACGGTAATCATGCTCAGTTCTGCGCTGCTGCGTCCAATGAATTTCAGGGAGGCCGTTATGCGTCGCAGGCATAACGGTCGGTAAGTGGCATCTGCAAGAATTTCAAAAAACTCTCTCCACAATTTCAGACGCTGATCTCCCGATCTACAAAGACGAACGCAACTGGAGTACCATCTTGAATCTCAGACACCTGGATGCAAACGAAAATAAATCAGATGGGTATTTATTTGATTCAGGTGACCACAACCTGTAGTGCTTCACGCCGTGGAAGATTATCCGCGAGACGTCCTGGAACTGGAAGCCCACTTTTCGACCGAGGCCTGCCGGGGCGTATCTGCTTCAACGACGCTGGCCAAACGGCTTCCAGTGCACGGTTCGAGCCGTGCGCGCCTGGAGCGAGCCCCAGCACCCGCGCTGTGGCGGGCGAAGGGCCTGGCCGGCGTCGGATCTGCTGTGGGAGTACACCGTATGCCATCGCCAGAGTTCGGCGACGGCGCACCGAGCCGGTTGAGGAACACGGCCCGCGACAGAGCATTCCGTGCTTCTCCTTTATTCAGTCCGATCTGCACTCGCAGGCACAGCTCGATGCCTTGCATTCAGACGTTCAATACGGCCCTAGGAGCGTGTCTGAGTAAGGGGCTTGTATAGCGGCAGATGGTGTGAAGGGACGCCGGCACCGGCAGACGGGTTGAGCGGGGTCGTTTCTAGCCCGAGTATCGGGCGGCTTCGCTGAGGTTTCATGGGGAACTGCGCCCCGCTCCGGCAGCGTTCAGCTGGTACAGGCGCGATAGAGCTTCAGTACGTTGTGGGTTGCGCATACCAGCGCCCATTCGCCACGCACCTTTTCTACGCCCCGCAGCAGGAACTGTCGGAAGCCGCGTGCCTGTTTGATCTGTCCGAAGACTGGTTCGACGATGGTTTTGCGCGTCGCGTAGATTGCGCGTCCTGTTGTGGTCGCCAGCTTCCGTTTCATCTTGTCCACCGAGGTGGCCGATTTCGGGATACGCTCCCTGGGACTCGTCGGCGGTAGCTCATTGTGCTTCTGCTTTCCAGTGGCGACGTAGAGATCGACCTTCCTGCGGGCGGCCTCACGCAGATTCTGCTCTGAGCAATAGCCGCTGTCGGCCAGCACCTCATCTACCTTCTGTCCTGACTGCCGTTTGACGGCATCGATCATGGGCAGCAGTTGATTCTTGTCATTGGCATCCTGGGTCAGCGCCTGCGCCACGATCAGGCCCAGCGCTGGTTCTACTGCGATCTGCGCGTTGTAGGCCTGCACGAACCCCTCCGGCCCCTTCATGATCCGCGACTGCGGATCGGTGAAGTTATGTTGCGCATTGGGTTTCGGCCTGGCCTTTCGGACATCGCCCGAGGAGTGGCCCGATCCGGACTGCTTGTCCTTGTCATCGGGCTTGGCCGCCGCGATCCGCTTCAGCCTCTCTTCGCGCCGTGCCAGTTCCGCCGGCAGATCGTCGGCGCGACCGCTGCGGCCATAACGCCGGTCTTCCTCCTTGTCGGCCTGCTCAGCTTCGGCCAGCAAACGATGCGCCTCTCCCTTGAGCCGCTTCTCATCCTGCTCGATGCGCCGGTAGCTCATCGCCTTATGCTTGCTGGCGTTGGCCTTCCCCTTGCTGCCGTCGATGGCCACGCGACCGAGCCGCATCGCGCCCAGCTTCAACGCCAGTCGCAATACCTGCTCGAACAATCCCTCCAGCGCCTTCAAATGAATCCGCCGGAACTCGGCGAGGGTGCGGAAATCCGGCTCGTTGCCTGCCGCAAGCACCCGGAATCCGATGTCTTCCACCAGGCGCTTCTCCAGCCGCCGCGACGAGAACACGCCCACGCAGTAGCCGTAGATCAGCACCTTAGTCATCATGCGCGGGTGATAAGGAGGTAAGCCCCGCTCTTCCCGCTCGCTCGTAGTAGCTCTCAATCGCGCTCAGGTCCAACTGCTCAATCAGATCGCCGACGAAATACGCCAGATGATCTTCAGGAAGCCACTCCCGCAGGCTGGGCGGCAGCAGAAAATCCTGCTCGGGAAAGTACGGCCGGTAGCTCTTCGCCATACTTCCAGACTCGCAGCTTCACTGTTGCCCATCAACCCCGTTCTGCAAAAAGGACGTGATTACTCAGACACGCTCCTAGTGGCTAAGGCACATTTTTGATGAATCTGATAGGTTGGCTGAAAAGCTGTTCTGTACTGGTATAGTCAACTACTTCAACTCGCACGTATGAAATCGTAGGGCATCCGTCAGGGCCAGTGGGAATCTTGTAATCCGCTTCCCTTGCAAAATGACTCGCTACATTCTGCTTATCCGAAACGGCATCAGTAATGAAGCTGATATTCGCCGGCTCATTCAATGCAACGGTCAGACGGTTATCCTCCAGGTGAATTCGGGTAAATTGCAGTCCAGTACCGATAATCGTCCCGATGAATGCGCCTTTGCGGTATGCCTTGAGACATTCATACTCGGTCAAAGCAGGAACCATGAGGACATTCTTTCCTCTCGCGACGGAATGGTCGGGAACAAAGAAACCGAGGCATCTACGGCCGGTACAAAGAATCTTGTCCCACAGGTCTACTGCTATTGGGGAACCATCCTCGCCTCTGGTGTACGTATCGCCGTCGTTGTAAACCTCGATTCCGAGGACCCGATGGTCGAAGTCCAGCATCCTGGTAATATCCTCGAAAGGTAGCCTTGACCAAATAGGATGATTTATCGTGATTCCGCCTGCGTCGGCGTAGAGCAACTGGTCCGTCATCTTCTTGAACGCGATCTCCCACGGAAGTCCGGTTCCGATTGCGTAACCATGTTCTTGTGTCTTGTAGACATCGTGAGCGTCAAAATTGCCGCTACAGTACAGAGAACCCACAGCACAAGCGTGCAATTCGCTATTTAGAAAACCATGATGCTCCGCATTTGGAGAGACAAGAACATCGTCAGGAACATTCTTGAAAATCAAGTCTCCTAAACGGAACGGAAGATTGGCCTGTAAACTAGCGGGCAATTCGTGAGCCCAAGCTCGTGGACCTTTGGCTATGATGTCATTCCACCGGAAGGGTCCTTCAACAAATTTGCCGTCAGCCCATCGCGCCTTGCCCGTCTTGGTGGGGTCTAGGTTAACTATCATGCCAAAATCCTGCTCTACTTTGTACTGGTTGTATCGAATAGATTTCAACGGATATGCAGGGGCGGATGGATAGTAATTTGAAATGGCGAAGTGACGTAGACCAAATTTGTGATAGTAAAGGTCCAGCTTTTCCTGGTCTTCCACATGAACGTGGGTCGTCGAAGTAACACACGTCGTTTTGGTCCAGTCAACTTCGGCATAGGGATTATCCACCAGAAACGAACTGGCGTCTCCAGTGTTATTGCCAATGGATTCTTCAGGGGCATCGCTACGTGATCGCTCAGATTCGGCAGCAATGGACCGATACGAAATGAACGCTGCTCCTCCACCAATAAATTGCTTAACAAACTCTCTTCTTGTATGCATGGTTTCGTCCTTCATCGCAGTTGATAAATCGTGGATAAGCTGGAAGTTATGGCGCGAATTCGGCCAGCGCTTTTGGGGAACCGCAAACGTTTGGATTCAACTTGAACTCGAGTGCCGCGGATCACTTCGACCGCTACTCCGGCAGTTCAAGTTCTTCAGCTAACGTGTGCAGAGCGGTCTTCCAGAAAATTGCTTGGGGGTGACCGGCTCACTCTCTAAACCGGCCTGGAAGTGGCCTGCCCCCATTTCCCGCATACAAATAATACTCAGTTCGCCGCCGTTGAGGCCCCCGCTTCCATCTGCTTGACCGCCGCAATCATCTGCGCCTCGGTGTGCTTGCTCCTCAACATCGTTCCGCACCTTCCTGAATACGAAAATCGTACTCGGTTCTGTCCGGAAAACTGGGATCACGCCAGTAGACGAATGCAAACAAGTCAGAATGCTTCTTCTTCCTGTTGTTACACACAGTTCAATTTTGCTTTTGTTCTGCCGCATTCCTTCCATTAGAAGGAATGCGGCAGTTTGCGGCTCGTTATTGTTGGGTGCGCAGTTCAGAAAGAGAACCGACCAGAGAATTGAAACCGTCGAGGTGACACCAGCATGGAGCCATAGACGCCAACCTGTGAATCTGTTGACACCCTGTCGATTGACTCTGGGTCAAAGCGTGCGGAATTCGAGACGTTGTAGGCTTCGGCGGCCACGTCAAGTCGGTAGCGTTCGCGGAATGTTAGCACCTTATGCAGGCCAGCATCCACATCGAAGTAGCCGTCGCCGCGGTAGTGATTACGCTGCTCCGCTTCGCCCGGATAGGGGTTGCGCATGGCCTTCAGTGCCGTGGTGGGATTGTCAAAAACTTGCGGGACTCCGTTGCTATTGATGTGCTTCCGGATAGTAATGGGGGCCGTTTGAATCATCGTGCTGGCGATCTCCCAGTTGGTCGTCCATCCGGTGCCGTTCATGATCATAAATGGCAGACCGCTCGACAGACGAGCAATGCCGGTGAAAGTCCATCCTCCTACGAGCTTGTCGACAAGGACACCATGGTTGGCTAGAAAGTGTTCGTTCTTACCGGTCGGGATTTTGAGAACCCAGTCCCCGGTGAGCAGATGTCTCGTATCGAAGTCCGACACTCCGTAGTTCTTATGTGGGTCCCAGGAGTCTCGAACAACGGAGAACAGAGACGAATTGGTTTCGGTGTCAGAACCTAAATCCAGTGATTTAGAATAGGTGTAGCTAACATCAAAACTCACGTTGTTCTTCATTGGATGGCGCAGGATGAATTGGCCAGCGTTGTAGCTGCTCACCCCAACGGAAGATTTAACGAAAAGAGAAGAATATTGACTGGGCCAATACTGCAGTTTCCTTCCGTGGGCACACCCGGGTTGACAGTACACGTCCAGATCATAAAGAGCGGCCGTCTCATTTCCCGCGGCTCCGCGCCAAATACTCGTATAGATGTTTTGCGTGGCGCTCATGGTAGGCGTTTTCGCGTTAGCAAACAGGTCTTCAAAATATGGAATAGCAGGGACGTTCGTTGCTCCAGCATTCGCATACTTTGTGAGCATTGTCGCCGCCGTGTAGTAATCCATTCCTCCACCATCGGTCAGATCGCTGGGTTGGGCCAGATCGATTGACTCCAGCAGATGGCGTCCTAGCCTGCCAACGTAGTCTGCCTCAAGCGTGAAGCCTCCAGATAGTTGGCGCTGCCAGGAAAGATCAAAGGCTTCGGAATAGGGCGTCTTGATGCGGGAATCGAGCCCTGAAGTAATCAGAAAGCCACTGCCGAGTGGATCATCGGACGGCGTTTGTGGGTATGAAATGGAGGATGCCGAAGAGGAAAGGAGACCGGGTAGGTTATGCAGTCCGGTATAGCGAGGGCTGGTGTCAGCAGTCAATACGTAAGCAGCATTAGACTGAGTGGAGTTGAGACTGTAGGACCCGCCCTTCGAATAGTTGGCGATAAGCCCTTCACCAAAGTTGTCATAATAGATGCCGACTCCGGCTCGGATCGAGCTCTTACCGGAATCCCCAAATATGGTGTGAAGAAAACCACTGTCGGAGGTGTACGGTGCAAACGCGATTGAGAGGCGTGGAGCCACGTTGCCCCAGCTCATGGGGAAGAAGGGCTTACCTCCGCGCGCCTGACCGGAAGGCCCGAATGTCAGTTCTGGTTGCACGCTCTGCCCAAGCGCGGCATTGACACCGCGATTCACAAACCACTGATGCAAACCTTCCTTTGGATCGGACAGAACATAGGCAGATACCTGCTGCCCGTTAATTTCGTATGGTGTCTGGGCGATGCTGTGGCGGATACCAGCGATAATCGTTAGATTTCGGCGTGGCTGCCATGTGTCGGCAATGTAGTACTCGAACTGGTTTGCGTGAAAGGCATGTTGTACCGAGACACCGTCTGCAAGGCTCACTCCTGTGGTTCCATTCTTGGAAATGGTGTAGTTCAGAGCGTTGACTTGCTTGTCCACAAGACCAGCAAGCTGAGTCACGGCGGTGTTGTAGGTTGTCGAATTCGCAGGTGCAGGAAACCCGAATACGGTTGGATCAAAGGATCCGCCAGACCCGACGTACCCTGCTCCTCGAAGCCAGGTGTAGGTTCCAATCGCCGAGTTGTAAGAGAGTCCGTCCGTTGAGCTTTCGAAAGTAAACCGACGATAGTTCACCCCCAATTGCAGCGTATGTTTCCCGCCGGTATAGCTAAAGTCATCGAGTAGATTGTGCATTGGAACCACGGCTCCGCTGCTGCGCGTGCTCGATTCAGGAAGGCTCAATCCGTTGAATGAAACATAGTCACCGTTCCCGGCACCCGTCGTCCCATAGCTCTGGCGTATGAAACCGTAACGCAGATTGTTGATCGCGCGAGATGAAATCGTTTTGGTGTAATTTACCGCGATCCCTCGTGAATCATCGGTGGAAGTCGAGGAAGGTCCCTGTCCGGGGAAGAACTCCGCTCCTCTATCTGACATGCTCTGCAACGATCCGCGAACATAAAGATGATTAATGTCATTTGGATTGAAATCAAGTCTGCCGACATAGACATTCTGGATATTGGGCGCCGGTGACGTGAAAATATAGGTTCCGGTGTTGAGGCCGTCTCCTCCCACCGTGCTGTTGCTCTTGGGATAAGTGTTGAAGAGTTTCAAAACGTTTGGGTTAACTCCCGGTCCGCTCGGGCAGGTTCCGGTAGACGAACACTTTGAGTCCATGCTGGCAAACTGTGCCGGCGTCAATGTAGTGACGCCTCCTGCAGTCCGGTAACTGAGGTTTCCGGCACTGAAGCTGTCTGTGGGCACGGTCCGTTGCACGACTGTGTTCGAGAAGATTCGCTGTCCTTCATAATTCCCAAATAGGAAAAGTGTGCCTTTCCTGAGTGGACCGCCTACTGCAGCGCCATAAACATTCTGCACCAGCTTGGGAGGGAGGTTCGGTTTGCCCGAAGCCAGTTGCGATTGTTTGTTGAACCAGTCGTTTGCCACGCCCAGAGTGTTGCGATTGTACTCGTAAACCGTACCATGAATTGAATTTGTTCCAGCCTTGGTCACGAGACTTACTTGACCGCCAGAGGAGCGGCCGGAGTCAACATTTGCATTCGATGTTGTGACACGGAATTCCTCAGTTGAATCAATGGGAGTGTAGAGGACACCACTGAATGCACTCGGATAGACTTGGTTATTGTTGTCAATGCCGTCCAGAGTAAGGTTCGTCTGATCGGACCGGGCACCGCTGACAACCCCGTTTCTGCTTTCGGAACTGCTGGTGTTCTCTCCGATAAACAGGACGCCTGGTTGAAGCGCAAGTAGGGTTGCAGGATTGCGCCCGTAGGATGGCAAATCCTGAATTACCTCGTTTGGAATCGCGTTGCCGATGGTCGCGTCCGTTGTGTTCAATGTTTGGGTAGCAGCACTGACATTAATACTGGTTTCCGTTGCTCCGAGGCTTAGCTGTGCGTCCGCTGTTGCCGGCTGCGCTACTAAGAGCGTCGCATGCAACGATTGTGGGGCGAAACCCGGTGCCCGCACAGTGATGACGTATTCGCCCGGTTTCAACTGCTGAAAGAAATACCTTCCGACTGTGTCAGATTTTCCCTCGATGTGAAAGCCTATATCGGAATCTTCGATCACTACGGATGCAGATGGAACTGGTGCGCCGGTTGGGTCGGTGATAACGCCCCGGAGTGAAGTCGTGGTGCTCTGGGCAAATATGGCAGGCACTAGGAAATTTATGCCAATAAACCAGTAAAGAAGGTGGACGTACCTGACGATAGACTTCTTGTGCGATAGGCTTTCGAGTAGATTGTGAAACACGTTCCGCCTCTGGCCTGAGCAACCCAAGCGCCGCACGGAAAGAATGCTGACTAGGGTAAGAGTCATTCTCAGTTGCATGAACAATCTCCTAATGCGTATTCATCACTCGTTAATATTTCTGTTCATGGAGAGCTTTCCTGCCACCAGAAGAATTGGGCGGGAATGCACACTACGGGAACAGGCACAGGGGCCTGCCTGTGCCTGTGTACAAGCTAAGGCAAGCCTCAGCGTCGCAGAAACGTTCTAAACGGTTTAGGATCTTCTACGCTGCTGAAAATAGAGAGATTGAGCGTCATTTCCTCGCCAGGATGCAGAGCGTCATTTTCATCAAATTGAAATCGACGCGGACTATCCTTTTTGAAGGGCATCCCACTCCATAACGGTTAAAGCGAACGAGCGCGATGACATTTGAAGGTAGAAGTGGCGAGGCGATTACTCAGCCTTCATCCACCATCCTTTCCGCAGTGGAGAGGGAGGCAATCGTTCACGAGCTGGAGGCGATCTGTAGCGACCGGCTATTTTCGCTGAGCCCAAAGAATAGAGAGTTCTTGAAGTATGTGGTCTTCGAGACGCTGGCAGGATGTGGTGATCAGTTAAAAGAAAGAACCATTGGCGCGAAGCTCTATAAACGACCTGCTGCGTATGACACGGGGTCGGATTCCGTTGTCCGAGTGCGTGCCAGCGATCTTCGAAAGCGCCTCGGGGGGTATTACGAGAAACACGACTCTGTAGCCGGGTGGCGTATTCACTTGCCGCTCCATTCCTATGTCCCCCTGTTTCAGCCAGAGTCAAACGGTCAGAAATCGACTCATGATGCCATTGGGGATATACGTCCCACCAAAATCAAACCAACGCTGCCGCTACTCCGATTGATGCAGCCAACTGTAGTGGTTCTATTTCTTTGCGCGGCGGCTTTTCGGTGGGAGATTTTCTCAAGTACTCCATATCTCGACTTCTGGGGAAGGCTTCTCAGCGATCACCCAAGTATTGAATTAGTCTTGGATTCGCGTTCATCCGATTCGCGCGATATCAGTCTGGATGATGTCAATACTGTGGAACCCTTGGAAAGGCTTGCTATTGCATTTCATGCCCCGATGCGTTTGGAGAGTTCACCTGATGGTGCTCCTGGGCAGTCAAGTGCGGTCTCGATTCATCTCACGCACACATTATCGGATTTCGCTCAACAAACGATCGATCAAGATGCGGCATATATCACGCTACTGCCCGGAAATCGCCCAGAGCTGTGGATTAGAAGTCGCACTTCGCAGGGTTTGAGACAGGCAGTCGATTCCATCTGCAATGCGGAAACCTTTCCCTATGTACTAGTGAGGGCTTTGCATTCTAATGTTCAGAGCACATTTAAGATATCGCCTGAACAGGGAGGGCAACTATCCGCTGTCGTAAGAGGTAAACCATGAAGGCATCGGATACTGCTTCTTTGATTGATCCTGGAACGCTCGCGGAAAGGCGTTCCTACTGGTGTTCGCGTGTGTTTGCCGCAGCGTGGATCGCCTATGCTGGTTTCAATTCGTGCAGAACATTGGTGCATTGGCAGCCGGTTCCAGTTCACCAAGATACATCGCTATCAAAACTTGCTGATCTGAAGGTTTTCTTTAGCTTGGGTTATGTTTGCGGTCAATTCGTGGCGGGATGGGCCGCTGATCAGTATGGCGCACGCCGCACTCTATTATTTGGTGGTCTGATTTCCGTGCTCGCAACGATTTCGACTGCTTGGAATAGCCCACTCATGGTGTTCTGTATTTTGCAGATAGTGAACGGCTTTGCTCAAGGATTTGGGTGGCCGGCTATTAGCAAGCTTTTTAGTCTTTGGCTTCCCCGGGCAGAGTGGGCTGTTGGATTCGCATGGTGGAGTACGTCCTATGTACTCGGCAGCTTTCTTTTCTCCGCTCTCTCGAAGGGAGCCTCGAGAATCGGTACTCTCCCGCCAGTTTTGGCATCTCTAGCTCCAGCTTTAGCGCCGGCATGTGTGCTGTTGCTGACTACATGCTTTTTTTATGCTCGCACGAAAGACTTGCCGGAAGATGTAGGATTGGAGCCAATCAATCCCCCGGGAAGACCACCCGCGGAATCAAGCGGCTGGAAAGGAATTCTCGGAAATCCCACTATCCGACTGCTTGCAGTCATGTACTTCTTCCTCAAGTTGACAAGGTATTCGCTTCTTTTCTGGCTACCGCTGTATCTCTTGGAGACGCAGCGCTCTGAACGTTCCTCATTTGCCCTTTCTTCATTGCTTGAACTTGCGGGCTTTCTTGGAGCCTTGATAGCAGCTTATGTATCCGAACGGCTGTTGGGCGGCCGCCGATATCCAGTTGGCTCCACAATGCTCTTCTTGGCGGCCTTCATCTTCTTACTTCATCCTGTCGTTTGGATGCTGGGCAAAATTGCAATCGGCATCGGGATTGCATGCACTGGCATTCTCGTATGGGGACCCGACTTGTTGATGACATCTGTAGCCGTTCTTGAGGCTGTGCCTTTGGAGCAGGCTGGTCGAGCAAGTGGGTTTGTTGACGGGGTGGGGTCTGTAGGACAGATGATCTCGCCCTTGGTCATAACGATGTTTGTTCACTCGTTTGGGTGGGATAATCTGTTCAATCTCTTCTTCTTTTCGACATTGATTGCGGCATCACTGCTCGCAAAAAATTGGAACAAGTCGAGAACTGATGACAGAGAAGACCCAGCGTCCGGTAGAATCTCCGAGTGGAAAGCCTTTGCGCTCCACAACACCATTTCACCAAAACGTAGTCAAAACTAAACTCCCAGATTGGCGAGAGCAGTCAGCGATAATGAAGAGTAATTTCGTTGACGCATAATTGGAATAAGACATAGCCTGCCCCCATTTTCCGCATACAAATAATACTCAGCCAGCCGCCGTCGTAACGGTAGAAAAAGTGAAAAACAGTAGTATCGTTCTTCAAGCAGGCGAGGCCTGCGTCTTTTCCACCGCTTGCTTGTGCGGCGAACTCTGGATAACGTAGGATTTCTTTCGCACAATTGGTTCGGCTTGTAGGCTTGGAAGGCTGGTACAAACAGGGGGAGCGAGACCTCCGGGACGAGGACGATGGAACCAACCGAGGAAGCGGGAGTTGGGAATGGGGAGCGGGACAGCGCCGGTATTGGGGCCGGTGGTGCAGATCGACGAAGGGCG